>ERZ807291.4108-NODE-4108-length-19720-cov-8.103585_pt1 | contig 19720 bp, 18 predicted proteins | sample MGYA00521257_ERZ807291 | MGnify/ENA primary metagenome ERZ807291 (study PRJEB31413, sample SAMN03169783) | marine metagenome | biome: Marine; feature: Water; material: Subsurface seawater | place: North Sea | collected 2011-04-28 | depth 1 m m ... | reverse complement strand
GGCCAATCATGCACTAACAATTAACCTGGCCCAGTCAGATGAGGCTGCTCAGTCAGTTGCTTGCGAAACGTTATCAAAACAGCTTGGGATGCCGCTTATATGCCTTGAATCTGCCCGCGGGCTTGCGGATACATTTTATGGAAATTTTCCTGATATTCTTTCGGCGAGTGATCTTATAATTTTAATGGGAAAACGTGGTGATTATGCCACTGGCTTACTGGCCCCCGGGTTTATTGCTAGCACAACGCCGGTTATTGCCATTTTGACAGATGACCAACCAGCCCCAATACATGATAGTATTTCAATCAACATAATGAGGGTAGGTGCTATTTCTGTGGCCATGCACGACCTAGCAGGTGTTGCCCCTTCAGTTGACCCAATGTGGGCTGCTCAAATTCAGAAAATGATAACCAGCCGCAAACCATGGGTCGCTTCCGGAAGGAGACGACATCCAGCCGCTGTGGCGAATAGTTTGCAGGCAGCGATGAGAACTGCCAGCCGACCTATTTTGATTGCTGATGGTGGTGAATTCTGTCAGTGGATTCAGGCGGGCTGCACGCCAAAGACCCGTATAATTAATGGCCCATCTGGAGCCATTGGTGGAGGAATATGTTATGCCATTGGGGCAAGTATCGCGTGCCCAGACGCAACCATATTCTTGACTATGGGCGATGGTACAGCGGGATTTTACCTAGCTGAATTTAACACTGCTGTGCGAAATGGTTGTTCAATCGTGGCGCTGATTGGCAATGATTATTGCTGGAATGCAGAAGTTCAAATTCAGATTGATACTTATGGCGCTGACCGGGTCTATGGTTGTGACCTAGATTCAACAGCGAATTATGCTGATGCAGCGGCTGGACTTGGAGCTCACGCCGCCACGGTAGAGCCAGGTGATGACCTGGACTTGGTGCTTAAAACGGCAATGGCACAGGATGGACCAGCCTGCTTAAATATTTTGATTGATAGCTATGCAGCTCCAAAATTTTTGCCTTTAAAGCTATAAAATATTTGCGATACAATCATGAGCCATAGGACTCATCATTGATCCCATAAATGCTGAAAACTTTTCTTTTAAGTCCTGTTGCATAAATATAATGAAAAGGCACTATTCCCATTTTTTATTTTGGGTAGGTAAAAACCAAGCCGCGCAAACATTATTATTTTCGCAAATTTGTTATCGCAACTGGTTGCAGCTTGTGTGGTCGTTCTTGTAAAAACAGCGCTCCCACAGGGTTAAAAACTACACGTCGAGAAAATAAAAAAAATTGTGTTTTAAAAAGTGTTCTCCATAGTTGGCAGGCGCAAACAATCTAACTGGTATGCAGCTGATGCAGAACTGACATTCGGATCTATACTGGCAGGGTCAAGGATGTTTATTTCAAATTCCAGAGTTCCGTTTTTTCGCGTAATTAGAAAGGAATTGAGGATTACATCTTTTCCACCCATGAGTTTTGTTTTCATATTCTTCTTTGGCAAAGCTATTGTTTCCTCAGAAACAAGCAATTTGATATCTGTATCTTTAATTGTATTGTTTGATATTGAAAGACGGTAATTTTCTATCAAGTTTTCTTTTGTTTGTTCGTTCATTTGAATAGTGACAAGGCCACTACATTTCAATTCAAGATTTGAAATCATTTCTGCTAGGCTCAATGTAGGAGCTAGGCAACATATCAAAGCTAGTGCAAATCGTTCAAATAAAATTCTCGTGTACAACCCTAGCATTTTTATCAATATCCTTCCTCTTTCAAGGTCAGGATAAATTCATGCTCTGATGCGCGCAAGGATGAATTTGCTGACTATCGCAATCATTTCACAAAAATAGAAAAAATGATATTTTTGATTGATTTTTAATAGTTCAAAGACATTGTTTTTTGACCTATTCTTATTCTACAAGGGCTATTAATGACTAATTCTAGCGGAGTATAAAGGCATTTTGAGTAGTATTGCCAACCGTCAAAAACAGAAGATTGAGATGCTAGATGCCGTTATCATCGGAGCAGGTTTTTCGGGTCTTTACCAATGTTATAGCCTTCGTGAAATTTATGGCGATAACATAGTTGTTCTGGAAGCTGGTGATGAAATTGGTGGCACATGGCATTGGAATCGTTATCCTGGCGCTAGATGTGATTGTGAAAGTCATACCTATTGCTATTATTTCTCTGATGTTTTGTTAGCAGAATGGGAATGGTCAGAGCGCTATCCAAAACAGGCAGAAATTCTTTCTTATCTGAATTTTGTGGCAGATAAATTAGACTTGCGTGGCCTGATTAGGCTTGGTCAGCAATTATGCACGGCAACTTGGAATGGTTCTGATAATTGCTGGCATCTGCGGACAAAACAGGGATTAACGCTTTCCTGTCGTGTTTTGGTTACAGCAGTAGGTTGTCTTTCCTCTGCAAATATACCCTCTATTGCCGGTTTGGAGGATTTTGAGGGCGCCTATTTTCATACTGGTAACTGGCCACGTCAGGGCGTCAATTTTTCAGGAAAAAAAGTTGTTGTAATTGGAACAGGTTCTACTGGCATTCAGGTTATTCCAAAAATAGCTGAATCAGCGCAAAAAGTGAGTGTTCTGCAACGCACCCCGAATTACAGCATACCAGCAAGAAATACAAATCGTGATGCTCGTTTTTGGGAGGATTTCAGGAAAAATCAAACGGATTGGCACAATAAAATGATTGAAAGTCGAAATGGTCACCCGTGGCGAGCAGAACCAAGACAATTAAAAAATACCCAACTATCAGAAGCGCGAGTTATTTTAGATGCCGCTTGGCAAATGGGTGGTTTGCGCTTTAAGGACTGCTTTGACGATATCTTAACAGATTTAGAGTCTAATAAGATTATGGCTGATTATATATCGCTAAAAATAAAGCAGAAAATCAATGACCCAAGCGTGGCAGCCATGTTAACAAATTTTGACCATGCTTTTGCAACGAAAAGGCCTCCCATAGACTTTAATTATTTTGAGACGTTTAACATGGAAAATGTGGATGTTGTAGATATCCGAAGTGACCCAATAAAAAAAATAAATAAAGGCAATGTTGAATTGCATAGTGGAGATAGGTTAGAGGCAGATGTTATTGTTTTTGCAACAGGCTTTGATGCTATGACTGGGGCATTAAATAAAATCGATATAATAGGTAGAAATGGACAGGCCTTATCAGAATATTGGCAGAATGGCCCTAAAACTTATCTTGGGCTTGTGATGCCAGACTTCCCTAATTTTTTCATGATTACAGGGCCGGGAAGCCCATCTGTTTTAACCAATATGCCGAGAGCGATTGAACAACATGTAGAGTGGATATCAGGAATTTTAATCCACATGAAAATCAAAGGATATCAATACTGCGCAGTCAAGGCTGAACAGCCCGAATTATGGGCTCAAAAAGTAGAAGAAGCTGCTAGTGAAACATTGATGCCAACAGCTAACCATTCGTGGTATCTGGGAGCCAATATTAAAGGTAAACCTAGGCAATTCATGCCTTATGCTGGTGGCTTGAACCGTTATCGTGATATTTGTCTATCTGAGGCAAATTCCAATTATGAAAATTTCGTATTTTTGCGATAAATTTGGCGTTCTTTATTTGCTTGAGTGTTTATTAAGATTGTAAATCGAACGCCTCATCAAGATAATTTAATACTGAAGTACAATCCTTGTCGCTGTAGCCGTTATTAGAAGCCTTAATGAAAATCTGTTTTGCTAAAGTGCCAAACTTACCTTCCTGACCAATGGAAGAAAAAAGCTCTAGTGCCATATCGATATCTTTGATCCCCATAGATACTGGAAAATCAGGTGTAATATCATTTGCAAGTACTTTTTTAGGAAAATTGGTAAGTAGCTGGCCACGTCCTGCAGCTGTCTTTTGCAAAAGACAAACGGTTTGATTGCGATTCAAACCCACTTTTAGAGCAAGTGCAAGAACTTCAGCAGCTAACACATGGCCAATCATCGCCATATAGTTATTAACAAGTTTAAGCCTTAAACCGTCACCTAACTTTCCAGTATAAATTGTTTCCTCAGCAATTGCTTCAGCTATATCGACAACAGCGCCAGCATGATCTTTATCTATCCCCGCCATCGCAATTAGCTGGCCGGTTAGTGCTTCAGCTGGTGACCGACCCACAGGCAAATCAACCATTTGAAGTTTCTTTTCTGCAAGTTTTTCAGCTTGTTTGATGAATGCAGGCACTGATCCTGTTGACATTTCAATCACTACACTTCCGTCTGATAGCGAATGGATTAGGCCATTATCTCCAAAAAGGACTTCAGATACTATGTCACTGTTTGGTAAAATTGTTATTACACGTTGAGCTGATTTTCCTACATCTTTGGGTGATAATGCTATTTCACAATTTGAGCTTTTTGAAAATATTTCCAGTTTTCTGATGTCAATATCATAGAGGATAAGACTGAAGCCGCAATTCAATAGGCGAGTTGCGATCGGCGCGCCCATCGTTCCTAGGCCAATAAACCCTATTTTCTTATCCATTATGTTCTCGTTTTAATGCATGAACAGCCTGCATGATATGGCGCGCTCCCAGTCCGTATTTGTCAAAAAGGTAATCGCGGCTACCGCCTTCTGCGAAACAATCATTCAGACCTATTCTTTTAAATTTAACGTGTAATCCAGTTTCTGCTAGTACTTCACTTATCGCTGAGCCAAGACCCCCGATGATACTATGATTTTCAGCTGTAATAATACAATGAGTGCGCGCTGCCATCTCCTTGATCATTTGGATATCAAGAGGCTTTATAGAGGAGGCGTTAACAACGGCAACTGAAAGTCCATCATGTTCAAGGTTTTCTGCGGCTTCAATAGCTTCTTGCACACATAAACCACTGGCAAAAATAGCGGCATCTGTTCCTGATTTTATGAGGCCAAACTTTCCTCTTTCCACCGTACTTAACGCATATTTGGTTGGCACTGATGGACAATTTTTATTTAGCCTAAGATAAACAGGTCCATCACAATTAAGTGCTAGGGTTACTGCTGAGCTATATTCAGTGGGGTCACATGGTTCGATGATGGTCATATTAGGCAGAGCCCTCATCAGGGCAACATCATCGGTTGCCTGATGTGAAACACCTAGAAGGGAATCTATTCCAGGCATAAATCCAATTAGCTTTACATTAAGGTTTGGATAGGCAATTTGCATAGCAATCTGATCAAAACATCTGCGAGTTAGAAAAACACTGAATGAATGTACAAACGGAATCAGGCCGCTTCTTGCAAGGCCAGCAGCAACACCTATCATATTTGCCTCAGCTATTCCGCACATGATGAATTGATCGGGTAAATAGTCCCGAACAATATCTGTTTCTGTAGCAGCGGTAAGGTCTGCACAAAGAACAGAAATATTCTTACTCTTCTTTGCCTCGGCGTATAAAGCTTCACCATAGGGTTTAGGCAATACACTATTACCCTTTTTTGTAGAAAAATCCTCAAGGTGCAAATCTATGTTGGAAATGACAGGTCCTTTTTGCTTTTTCATTGTTCTATCTCAAGCTGTTGTAAAGCTTTTTCTGCAATCTCATCTGGTAAAATCATATTATGACTTTTCTGGCCTTCGAGAAAATCAATTCCCTTGCCTGGAATTGTATGCGCAATAATAGCAGATGGAGCATCAGCCGAATTATTCAAATCAGAAAATGCAGAGAAAATTTGTTCAAAATCATGGCCATCTACGGTTTTTGTACGCCATCCAAAGGCCTCAAATTTTTTATCAACTGGGTCAATTTTTGTGACGCTCCGAACATCTCCCTCAACTTGCATATAATTCAAATCAATAAGCATTATTAAATTTTTTAGATTATGAGTAGCTGCAAATAATACAGCTTCCCAGAGTTGGCCTTCTTCAAGCTCGCCATCCCCGAGCATGACAAAAATTCGAGCCGAATTGTTCGCTTTTTTAAACCCTAATGCTAAGCCGCAAGCTACAGAAAGCCCCTGCCCAAGAGAGCCACATGTGCATTCCACCAATCCATTCAGTCGCTCGGAAGCGTTAATTTCAAGTGTGGATTCATCCATGCAATATTGCTGAAGTTTCTCAGTTTCAAAGAAACCAGATTCTGCCAATGTTGCATAAAAAACAGCCGTATTGTGAGCAGTAGAAAGAATAAACCTATCCCTTTGCGGGTTTCCTACTTGTTGCGGTGATAAGTTTAACTCGTAAAAATAAAGATAGGTGAATAAATCAGCTGCGCCTAAGCCTTGTTGAATATAACCTTGACCATGCCTAGATACCATTTGAATAACATGTTTTCGAATAATTCGAGCTTTATCGGTTAGATGATCAAAATTAGGCATGTTTCTTTTTCTTGTAGTCAAGCTGAATCCTCTTGTTAGAAATATTAGTATAAAATAATGATATCCGTATCATTATTTTATAAAACCGGATAAATTAAAACAGGATTTCATTTCGATACTTCAATTTTTATGCAGTATCGCGAATGGCAAGGTCAAAACCAAGATCATTTACAGAGCTAATATCCGGGTCTTTTTGCAGTAACTTCATGATAATATTTCCAGCTTTTAGGCCAATTTGACGACGCGGAACACGAACTGTTGTTAATCCAGGTTTGGTCATAGACCCAATAACCGCATCATCAAAACCGGCGAGCGCTATATCACTAGGGATGGATATGCCTTTATTTTGGCACTCAATCAGCGCACCAAATGCTATGATATCTGATGAGGCGAAAACACAATCTGGACGGTGGGTTAGCGTTAGTAAACTGCGCATTGCTTCGGCGCCATTTAAAAGGGAAAAATCTGATTCTCTGATAATTGAGGAGTCAAATTCAACACCATAACTTTTTAACGCATCTCTATATCCGTTTAGCCTGTCTTCAGACCGGTCGTTATTAGCAAGTAGGCCGCCAATATATCCTATCCGTTTATATCCCTTTTTGATTAAATATTCTGTCATTTCGTAAGCGGCTCTATAATTAGACATACCCACACATACGAAGTCGCGCTTCTTCCTCAAATTCCAGATTTCAAGTGTTGGGATTGCAAAACTCTTTATTAATTCCTCTGCGTAATCGGTGTGTGTATGACCAGTTAGAATAAGTCCGTCAGCACGATGAGAAATAAACGTCTTTATGATATCTTCTTCTCTATCAATAGAATAATTATTGGTGCCGATAAGCAACTGTATCCCACGTGAGGAAATTGTTTCACTCAGGGCTTGTATCGTATCTGCAAATATAGAATTTGAGAGAGTTGGTACGATTACACCAACCATATTGCTTTTATCTTTCGATAAAATGCCCGCTGCAAAATTAGGTATGAAATTTAGTTCCTTTGCCGCAGCCTCTACTCGCCTGCGGGTGACATCTTTAACCAATTTGGGATTACTAAGGGCCCGAGATGCGGTGATAGGAGACACACCTGCAAATTTTGCAACTTCCTGAATTGTAGTATGTTTCTTATTCGGCATATTCAATTGCCTACGAAAATTTCCGGTATGTTTTCAGTTCATCAATAACCGTATCTGCAACTCATGTTAAAACATAGCCCTAATTAGAGAGCTATTGAAGCATAATACACGCAGTGGAAAGCTTAATTTTCTAGAATAATTGCTGCTGCTTTTTCGCCTATCATCAAAGAAGGTGCATTTGTATTGGCAGAGGTAATTTTTGGCATAACTGACGCATCTGCTACATAAAGATTTGCTATACCATGAACGCGCAATTTAGGGTCGACTACGGAATCTTTTTCTTCTCCCATTCGACAAGTTCCAACTGGATGAAAGACAGTTCCGCCATTACTTTTTATTGTCTCCAGAATTTGCTTATCTGATTTTGCCCCTTGTCCAGGAACAACTTCTTCATCCCAGAGATTTCGGAAGGGCTCTTTTTTGTGTATTTCCCTAATTAGCCTTACTCCCTCTATCATAACCTTTTGGTCATGGGTGTCAGATAAATAGTTAGGACTTATCTTAGGTTGCACTCTTGGGTCAGCAGATTGTATTTCAATCGTGCCCCTTGAACGCGGATGGCATTGCCACACCGTTGTTGTAAAACCCGGAAAACGATGCAAAGGCTCTCCAGGCTTATCTACAGATAATGGCATTACGAGGAGCTGTATATCAGGCCTACCATCGGTAGCATATTTAGTACACATCCCCGCGCCAACTTGCCCTGCACCAACGGACAAGACACCTGAGCCATCTTTTAGCCAGTCAAATGCCCATTTAGCAAGTTTCAGGGGGTTTTGGGAATCTGAATTAAGAGATAGATTCTTCTTCATTTGCAAAATTGTGCGCATTTGGTAATGGTCTTGAAGATTCTTTCCAACAGCATCCTTATCCAGTATCGTTTTGATGTTTTGTGCTTCTAAGATATGAGATGGCCCAATACCTGAAAGTTGTAAGATTTGCGGCGATTGTAAAGCCCCTGCGCTAAGAATTATAGAACCCCCACTGACTTGATGATTGATGCCTTCTTTCTGGAAGGAAACGCCTACAGCCTTATTTTTTTTGATGATTACATTTTCAACAAGCGCGCCTGAGATAAGCGTTAGATTCTTTCGATGAAGTGCAGGGCGCAGAAATGCTCGTGAAGAACTTGACCTCCAACGTCCATCTAGCGTGAGTTGGTAGCGGCCAGTACCAAGGCTTTCTTTGCCATTAAAATCATCAAGAGGGGGCAAACCCCAGTTTTGCGCTGCCTGCAGCCAAGCTTCACAAGCAGGATGTTTTAAGCGTAAATCATCTACTTTCAATTCCCCCATACTGCCACGGTATTGGCTTTTGCCGCCCTGATAGCTCTCTAGTTTTCTAAAATAAGGAAGAACATCACGGGAACTCCACCCAGTTGCCCCCATAGATTCCCAGTCATCAAAATCTTGGTTCTGCCCTCGAATAAAAATAAGTCCATTTATGCTGCTAGAACCACCAATTATTCGGCCGCGGGGCCATTTTATTGACCGTCCGTTTGTGCCATCACAAGGCTCCGTCTCAAAAATTCGAGCATATTGCTCATTATAAATCATTTTGAAATAGCCGATTGGCAGCCCCGACCAAAAACGATGGTCAGAATGCCCAGCTTCAATTAGGAGTACTTTATTGTTTGGGTCAGAAGATAATCTATTCGCAAGCACACATCCAGCAGAACCTGCGCCGACAATAATAAAATCGAAGTTTTTGCTCATAATTCATACTTTTATAATATTTGTCTAAATTCGCAATGCCTGTTTGACATCCAAAATATAAATTGAAATGATATCCGTACCATTTTTTTTATAAGTGTCAAAATAGTAAAATTATAGAAATGTAAAACCATGGGCAAAAAAGAAGAATCTTCGTTTGTTTCCAGGGCATTAAACGGACAGATTTTAAAAATTGATCGGATTGAGGCCATTATACTGAGAGCGAGAATTGATCGCCCTGTTAAAACTTCTTTTGGAATCATGAACGAGAGACCGTCGCTGATTGTCGAGGTAACGGAGCGATCTGGATGTATTGGATATGGAGAAATATGGTGTAACTTCCCTTCCTTCGGGGCTGAATATAAAGCGCATTTGGTTGTTAATGAATTTGCAGCCGCATTGAAAGGTGCTGAGTTCGTTAACCCTGTTGAAATTTATGATTTTTTGCAATCCCGATTTGAAATTTTGACATTGCAATGTGGCGACCGCGGGGCTTTGACCCAAATCATTGCAGGGATTGATCAGGCGGTTTGGGATTGTTTTGGCCAGTTAGCAAGAAAATCTATCAGCACAATTTTTAGTGCTCAAGGTCAAGCCATTACAGCATATGCAAGCGGTATACATCCAGCCGATGTTGAAGAGAAAGTGCAGAGTGCTATTGACTCTGGCTATCAGGCTGCCAAGGTAAAAGTTGGGTTTTCATCAAAGTTGGATGAAGCCGGTGTAAAGCGTGCGCGTGAGTTGATGGGGCCAACGAGGAGCTTAATGACTGACGCAAATCAGGGTTGGAAGAGTGTTGACGAGGCTTCAAAAAAACTCGAAATTCTGAAAGAATATAATCTGAGTTGGATAGAAGAAGCACTGCCGTCAGATAGAAAAGTTAGCGAATGGCAAGCTTTGAAATCAATTTCTAATATCTGTTTGGCAGGTGGCGAAAATTTAGCAACACTCGCTTGTTTGGCTGAATTTCGTGATGCAAAAGTTTTCAACTTTATACAACCGGATATTGGAAAGATTGGTGGTTTTTCTGGTTTGCTCAAAATATTTGGTGGTGGGCTTCCTGAAGATGTTGTGTACTGCCCTCATTGGCTTGGGGGAGGTTTAGGACTTGCTGCATCTGCTCATCTTCTGAATATTGTTGGAGGCAAAGGACTTTTAGAGGTTGATGTAAACGACAATCCGTTGAGAGATGAAATGGGAAACTGGAAGCCCAAACCAGATCAAAGTGGGCGGGTGGCCATACCATTAGAAGCAGGTATTGGATTTACGCCAGATTATGCTCATTTGAAACAAATGGGAACTAAGATAACGCGTTTATGATAAGTTAAACTTAGGGGGATATAATGACTGTCCTGATCAAAGCACTCTCTAGATTAAATAGGTGGCAATTAGAGATTTTCAGATATAGCACCATGTTTATGGTGGTCGTTATCGCTTGTGTTATCGCAGCGGGGGTTTTTTTTCGATATGTCTTGAATGACAGTCTTTCTTGGTCAGAAGAATTGGCCAAATATGCAATGTTATGGATGGTTTTTTTGGGTGCGCCAATTGCTCTTCGCACAGGGGGTCATCCTAATATTGAGATTTTACTAAACTTAGTCCCTCGAAAATTTTCAATTTTTGTAAAGGCTTTTGTTTATGGGGGGATGTTGTTTTTTTGCGGCTTTCTAACCTTAAAAAGTCATGATTTTGCCTGGAATGGCCGAACGCAAGTCGCAATTTCGGTTGGAGATTTGTCGATGTATTATATTTTTGTTTCAATACCAGTAGGAATGGCGAGCATGAGTTTAGTTTCTCTGCAGTTATTTCTAGAACATGTCCATGAGGTCTTTACATCAGTCCCCCAGCGTGATGACCAACTTCAAACGCAATATAAATCAATTTTAGATGAATTTTAGCAAGGCCATTAAAAAGTAAAGGGGAGAAGATGATACCAACGTATTTTATTTGGATATTGTTTGTGCTTATTGCTGTCGGAATGCCAATCGTATTCGCATTGGGTGCAGCGCCAATGCTGGGATTCATATTTGCTGATAAGCAAGCTTTTTTGTCAATAATAGCGCAACGGCTTTATATTGGTATTAACCAGTTTCCACTGCTTGCCATTCCACTATTCATATTGGCTGGTGAGATAATGAATGTTGGTGGGATAACCGAGCGGTTGGTGAATTTTGCTCGCGTATTAGTTGGTCATCTCAGAGGAGGGATGGCACACGTCAATATAATTTCATCAATCTTTTTTGCGGGTCTTAGTGGCTCAGCTGTAGCAGACACTTCTGCAATTGGCTCAATGTTAATACCTGCAATGGAAAAGCAAGGGTATTCCCGCAAATTTGCTGCTGCTGTTACGGCCGCTTCATCCGTCATTGGGCCTATTATACCTCCAAGCATTATTATGGTGGTCTACGCCTACATTATGGAAATATCTGTTGCTGCCTTATTCCTAGCAGGTATTTTGCCAGGCCTGCTGACAGGAGTAGGGCTAATGTTTGTTACTTCAATCTTGGCAAAAAAGCGGAACTACCCTGTTGCAGAGCGATTTCCAGGCATGCGTGTAGCCGCAAAAGCAGCCGTATCTGCTTTTTGGCCACTGCTCACACCGATAATAATTCTAGGAGGTATACTTTCTGGTGTTTTTACACCCACTGAGGCTGCTGGAGCTGCTGTTGTTTATTCTATTTTGATCTGTTTGTTTATGCGGAGCTTGCCCCTTTATCATGTAAAAAACATGCTTTTTAGAACGGCTGTTTCTTCCAGCGTGATTTTGCTAGCGGTGGGAATGGCAAGTGTCTTTGCTTGGATAGCAACTATTTCTGGATTGCCATCTAAGTTATCGGCTACCCTTTTTCAGCTTAGTGATAATAAATATACAATCCTGCTGCTTATCAATATTACGTTGATAATTATCGGAATGTTTTTAGATGCTGGTCCGGCCATATTAATACTTGGCCCAATACTTACACCTACTGCTATGGCACTAGGCGTTGATCCTGTGCATTTTGCTATTATTATGTGTGTAAATCTCACAATAGGGTTAGCGACGCCACCGATGGGCCTTATATTGTTCGTAGCGTCTGCAGTTAGCCGAGAAAGAATAGAGTCTATAGTTGTTGAAATGCTGCCCTTTTATGTTGTGCACATAGCAATAATACTTTTGGTTACCTATGTACCTGCACTGTCAATGACAATACCTCGCTGGTTAGGCTTTGGTTAGTCGAGTAGCTATAAACCCTGACTTTCAAAATTTTGTTTACAAAAAATGATACCGGTGTCAGTCTTTAAATAAACTTTCATAACAAGGGAGGAAAAAGTGAAAAACCTTTTTAAGATGTTCATGGTTGCAGGCCTTATGACAGGTTTGGTGTCAACTGCATCAGCAGCAGATTATGTATTAAAATATGGACACGTTGGTCCAGTTACATCAGATGACCAAGTGCCAGGTGAATTTTTGAAGTCGTTTCTCGAAAGTCGTTCTGGAGGTAGAATTTCAGTAGAGATTTATCCAGGAGCTCAACTGGGGAACTTCCGTGATATGATCGAGCAAGTTCAGCTCAATACTCTGGAATTGACGCATACAACGGTGGGGGGTATTGCTAGTTTTTTTCCTGAACTTCAGGTTACGGACATTCCATATATGATGGCAGGTGATTCAATTGCAGAACACATTGCCCAAAGCTCATTTTTTGATGAGGCAAGAGAGGCGATTCTCGCAAAAACTGGAAACGTAAGGTTGGTTGCTGTCGGGAATACGGGCCGTTGGAGAAACTTCTTTACATCTGAGGGTTTGATTAAAACTGCTGATGATATGAAGGGCGTTAAGATGAGAACCATCAACTCGCCACTTCAAATCGAATTCATTAAGTCTCTTGGAGGTAACCCGACACCTGTAGCGTGGGGTGAGCTTTATACTTCCCTTCAGACGGGGGTTGTTGAAGGTACAAAAAATGCTGCAACTGACATCGTGCCAACAAAAATGTATGAAGTTGTTAAATATGTAACTCTTGACGAGCATGCTTACTTATTTGCTTTCTGGTGGATGTCAGATTCATGGCTTAAGAGCTTGCCAGATGATTTGCAGGATTTGGTAATTGATGGGGTTCAACAGGCTTCTATGATTCAATCAGACTGGAATAAAGAATATGATGCGCGTGCACTAAAAGAGTTTCAGGGTTTTGGTGGAACTGTCTATGTTCCAACACCTGAAGAGAAAGCAACTTTTATTGTCGCTCGTGATAAGATGAAAGTCTGGTTTAAGGACAAATATGGTGAGGAATGGTTAAACAAGTTCGAGAAAGCTGTGGCTGACGCCGAAGCAGCAGTTGCATCACGAAATGCACGAATTATAGGAAAATAATCCTCCAAAGTAAAAGCCAGGCCTTTAGCCTGGCTTTTTTCATCTATTTTTTAATTGCAATTGTGAGCTTTTATGTTCTCAGGAAAAACCATTCTTATTACAGGAGCTTCAGGTGGCATCGGCGCAGAACTGGTTAAGGTTTTGCTGAGTGATAATGCCAATGTTATTGCTGTAGATTCAAATAAAGATAGTCTTTCAAAGCTTGAAGAAGCACATGGCAAAAATGGTCGACTTCGCTGTGTAGTCTCGGAAATCAAAGATGAAGCAAGTGCCCGTACTCTTCTTAATGGTGTAAGTAAGCTTTATGGGTTAGTTCATCTCGCTGGTATTTTTGTTCCTGATGATATGAAAGATGGTGATACAGAAGAAATTTATGATCCAGTAATGCAAGCAAATATCAGAAACATTTACTCTCTTTTCATTGCCGCTCATCCTGCTTTGTGTGCTAGCGAGGAGCCCGCCCGGATGGTGGTTGTAAGTTCACTCGCCTTCAATAGGGGGGCACCATTTCATACTGCATATAGTGCTGCAAAAGGTGCGTTGGTGGGTATGATGCGTTCATTGGCACGAAAAGAAGCGCCTAATATACTTATCAATGCAGTAGCGCCTGGTTTCATTGATACATCTATGCCTCAGCAGATTATTCAAAAACGCGGGCTCGATGCTGTAATGGCCGAAATACCAATGAAACGGTTGGGCTATCCAGGTGAAGTTAGCAGCGTTATTCGTTTTCTTCTCAGTTCAGAATCCAGCTATATTACGGGGCAATTAATAAATGTAGATGGAGGCATTATTTGCAGCTAGGCGCGAATAAAACACGCTATTCAATCATTCTTCATAAAAAAGACAATGTGGCGACTATTTTAGACAGTGAAGAAGAGAATAAGGCACTTGAAGATGGGACTTTAATAGAAGAAATTATCCCTATCGGCCATAAAGTTGCCATTCGTGATATAATGAAGGGACAACCGGTAATTAAGTATGGCGTAAAAATTGGCGTGGCTTTGACCGACATTCCTAGAGGAAAGCATGTCCACATACATAATTGCACCTGAAAACCAAACAGATTACAGCGCTCCCGAAAATTTGATTTGGCGGGGTTATCGTCGAAGTGATGGGCGGGTTGGGTGCAGAAATCACCTCATTGTACTTTCTACGGTAGCACTTACAGACCGCCTAGCTCAGCAAATTTGTGAAAATAACGAATTATTTGTGCCAGTGGTAGGTGCATTCTCTAGAGGGTTGCAACAACAAGATGAAAAAATAATCGACGCTTTTATCGAAGCTGTTGTTTTTCATCCAAATGTTGGCGGTGCACTTATATTAACACATGACAGGCAATATATGGAAAAACTCAAAACTAACTTGCCAGTTTCCAACAACATAAAATTTCTTTCCTTCATGTCATGCGCTGGCCGTGAACAGGCAGTAGAAGCTGGCAAGCTTGCCGGACTTGAGCTTTCACGGCAGATAAAAACAGAGCGGCAATCCATTTCCTTTTCTGACCTTTGTGTTGCATTGGAATGTGGCGGCAGTGATGTTTCGAGCAGTATTTGTAGCAATCCTATGATTGGCGTGTTTAGTGACAGGTTGGCGCAGGCAGGTGGCAGTATAGTAGTATCAGAAACAGCTGAATTCATTGGTGCTGAAGCGATTTTCAATAAACGTTGTTCTGACAATAATGTAAAAAAATCTATCCTTAATTTTATTCAAAAAAAAGAAAAATTGATGAGCAGGGATGCTGGAAAGGATTATCGGGGTACTAATCCCACCAATGAGAATATTGAGGGCGGGTTGACGACATTAATTGAGAAATCAATGGGGGCGGTCAGCAAAACAGGAACAAGTAAATTTGTTTCCGCTATTAGTTTCGGCGAAAGGGTGAACAAACCTGGCTTGCACTTTATGGACACTCCATTTTTTAGCCCAGTATCGCTAACAGGTATGATGATGGCTGGATGCACGATAGGGCTGTTTGCTATGGGCGTTTATAATCCTTCCGGTAATTTGCTTTGTCCTACGATAAAAATATGCGGCAACCCAAAGACCCTTCAACAATGGTCAGGTGAGATTGATATTGACTTATCTCTCTATTTTTTAGGGCAAGAAACACAAACTCAGGCACTGTCACGCATAACTAAAGAAATCAATCTAATTTTTAGCGGCAAGCCCAGCATTGCTGAAAAAAACAAAGAAGGTCAATTTATGCTGACACGCTCTTTAGAGGCACTTTAAGACATGAAGGAAAAAATTTTAATCGTTACCGGAGGTAGCCGCGGAATTGGCCGACAAATAGCTATGAGTGCTTTAGAAGCTGGATGGCGTGTGGCTGTGAGTTATAAGTTCAATAAAACATCTGCTAATGAATTGGTTCAAAAATCAAATGGTCGGGCAAAGGCTTTTCCCCTCGACCTTTTAGATTCAGAGACAATCTGCCCTTTTTTTACAGATGTTTGCAAAGAAATGGGCGTACCATCTGCGCTTGTCAATGCGGCTGGTATTGACCCAGGGCCAGTTAAAATAGGCGAATTGACTAGCCCATTCATTGTCGAAATGATGACAGTAAATGTTACTGGACTGATGCTGTGTTGTGATGCCTTTTTAAATCAATTAAGAGAGAATAATGCAACACATGGTGCAAGCATTGTAAACATCTCATCAATGGCATCAACAATAGGCGGCCGCGCAGGCAAAACTGTGTATGCTGCAAGCAAAGGGGCTGTCGATGTCTTTACAGTGGGTTTAGCTAAGGAGGTGGCCGCAGAGAAAGTATCAGCCTTTTCTGTGCGCCCAGGTGTCACTATCACCGATATGACGGAAAAATTATTGTCTAATCCCGAAAATGCAACGAAGATCAAATCTTCTATTGCCTCTCAGGAAATGGCTAACCCGTTAGATATTGCAGAACCGGTGATTGACCTAATTTCTGGAAGATTTGCATATGCTAGCGGGTCACTTATCAATTTGGGTGGCGGTGGTTTTGTTTTCTAAGAGAGTTAATGCTATGGAAAAAAAGAATAAACAACGGGTTTGGGTAATAGTGGGTGCTAGCCGCAATGGCATCGGAACAGCCATCGCTGAGGATGCAGCAAATGCCGGAGAGAAAGTCATTATTACAGGTCTAGATGAAACCCCATTGTCTTTACCGCATGGAGATGTTGCCTATCATCGTCTTGATATTTGCAATAATGCTGAACTCGAAGCATTTAGCAAACAGGTCAAACATATAGATGTTCTCGTTAACTGTGCTGGCATCAGCAGAAGATATGAAGAAGATGATATTGATGTCTTTAAAAAAGTTATTGAAATCAATCTCACGGGTAATTTTGCTGTGATAAGAAAGTTTGAAGACAGGCTTATTTCAGCAAAGGGCGTAATTATAAATATCGCATCGATGTATAGCTTTTTTGGAAGTCCCAAAATACCTGCATATGGCGCTAGTAAGGCAGCTATTCAGCAATTGACAAAGTCTCTGGCCATAAGGCTGGCGCCGCAAGGAGTTAGGGTAAATGCTATTGCCCCTGGCTTCATTGTGACAGAACAAACATCCAAAGGTAGAGCTGACACGGCGCATTATGAGGCTGTCAAATCTCGCACGCCTTATGGTCGTTGGGGTGAACCACATGATGTTTCCGGCGTCGCCATGTTTTTAGCAAGCGAACAAGCAAAGTTTGTTACAGGTCAAACAATCGCTGTTGATGGGGGATATACTATTGTTTAAAACGACAGATTACTTCCAAACTTTGGATATGCTGTGAACGAAAATAAAGAGGCTAGAGTTCTTGTTTGTGGCCGTTCAACGATAGATATTATCATGCGGCTAGATAGATTTTCTGACCAGCCCATAAAGCAATTCGCATCGGAATTTAAACAGACCGTTGGTGGCCCTGCCGCTAACGCTGCTATAGCTATTGCCCGGCATGGTGGTGATGTTCAGCTAATAACGAAGATGGGTTCAGATCAATTTGCACAATTTTTAGCTGAACGGCTCGTGAATGAGAATATTAAAATTCTGAATGATGATAGAAACAACAATTCTCATTCTTCTGTTTCGGTGGCTCTGATCGATAAAACTGGAGAGCGACAGACTATAAATTTTGGGGGTAGTGGATTTGAATTCCCAAATAAGCTAGAGGGTATTTCCGTTCCTGATATTGTCTTAGCCGACAACCGCTATCCTACACTTACAAAAGCTGCGATCGATTTTGCAAATACAAATGATATTTCCGTAGTGATTGATGCAGAGGCGCCATTTGATGCAAAAGATGTTCGGGGTGCAACTCACATAGCGTTTTCTATGCAAGGATTTCGAAGTTATTTAACTTCTGGAACAATAGAAAATGATTTACACAAAGCTCAGCGTGAATTGCAGGCCTGGCTCTGTGTTACCGATGGCTCAAATGGTGTCTGGGTAGCGAACCAAAAACAGGTCTACAGGATACCGTCATTTTTAGTAAAAACAGCAGACAGTGTAGGGGCTGGTGATATTTGGCATGGTGTATTTTCACTTCAGCTTGCAAGAGGGCATCCAGAAGAAGAGGCTATTCGTTATGCTAACGCTGCAGCTGCTCTTAAATGCAGAAAATTTGGTGGGATAGATAGTTGTCCATACATAAATGAAACTGAAGAATTTTTAAAGGAGGGGAATAGTGGAACTAACAGCAGGTAAATTATTAAGTTTGCGGCGGATGGCTGATAGAAACGGAATTTTTAAAATGGTCGCAGCAGATCAACGCCCTCCTATCATGCAACCCATTGCCGAAAAGCTAGGTGTTTCAAAGGCACCTTGGGAGGAAGTTGCCAGATTTAAGGGGATGCTAGTGGATATTATGCAAAATGACAGCACTGCTTTTTTGCTTGATCCATTCTACGCGTTACCCGCATCGCTAGACATATTGTCACCACAAAAAGGTTTGGTTATTACGCTCGAGGATTCCAATTTCATCGAACAGGATGGGGGACGCCTTTCCAAAGATATAGACAATTGGTCAGTGGGAAAGATAAAACGTATTGGCGGCCATGCCGTAAAAGTTTTAGCGTGGTATCGACCTGATGCCGCCCCTGAAGTTGTTCAGGCACAAAAAGATTATGTTCGAAAAGTTGGCGAGGATTGTGCCTATTTTGATATTCCGTTTCTTTTGGAACTTTTAGTTTATCCTTTGCAACAGGATGCAGTGCAGACAACAGAATATGTTGAAATGACAAATAAACGAACGGACGATGTTCTTAAATCAGTCGAAGAATTTGCCAAGCCAGAATATGGAGTTGACATCTTCAAATTAGAGAGCCCAGTAAATGCAAAAGATGCAGATGGGTCTGCGCGTGTACAAGCGATTTTTGATGAAATGGCCCGTATTGCTGGCCGGCCGTTTGTTATGCTTTCTGCTGGCGCCAGCAAGGAACAATTTCTTGCTGTGCTTGACCATGCTTTCAAAGCAGGAGCTTCAGGTTTCTTGGCAGGGCGGTCGATTTGGCTAGAAGCGTTTGATCATTACCCTAACTGGAACAGGATTGAAGCCGAACTGAAATCAGAATCTTCTATATTTTTGAAAAAAATTTCAGAGCTGGCAGATAACTGTGCGATGAATTGGCAAACTCATAACTGCTACGGCACATTAGGTGCGAAAACACAGCCGGTATCATTAAATTTTCATCGTCAATATGCGAAGATTTAGCAAAGCTGGCTTTCCTGTTACGCACATAATAATTATAGATATCTGTCACAGCGTTCGCATCGGCGAGGCTCGCCGGCCGCAAGGTAATATCCTCTGCCAATGTCTTATGCCTTTTTGAAAAACAGATATATTCAGTCAGATAAGCTGAAAATATAGCCTCCCTCAACAAGCAGATAAAAATAGCCCTAAGCCGGCATTAGAACCTGGCATATTTCAGATAGGCTTCTTTGGGATTAAACCCGCTTGTGACAGCCTCTCACAATATTTTCTGTTGCCATTACTTCTTCACAAAAACTGATAATCTGCTTTGCATGGCTGGCCGGAATAACGACCGCCCCGTCAATGTTGGCAACCACATACTCACCCAGAAAGACGACCACATCGCCTATCTGCACCGGGATTTGTATAGCATAAACCAATCATGACCTTACCGAACCGCGGGGGGGGGGGGAGAAGGGTGGAAAGGCTTGAGACCCTATTTTTTTTAATTAAATCTGCATCCGCTATGTGTAACATAGCCTGATATAGTGCGT
>ERZ807291.4099-NODE-4099-length-19743-cov-5.412231_pt1 | contig 19743 bp, 12 predicted proteins | sample MGYA00521257_ERZ807291 | MGnify/ENA primary metagenome ERZ807291 (study PRJEB31413, sample SAMN03169783) | marine metagenome | biome: Marine; feature: Water; material: Subsurface seawater | place: North Sea | collected 2011-04-28 | depth 1 m m ... | reverse complement strand
AGAGATTTTTTAACTTCATGAGGATTTCCTAACGCCATCCGGACTTGGTAGCGTGTGAGGTTTTTTCGGATGCCTGCCCAATTATTTTTTTTTGCCCAGGGCCCAGAAGATTTATCCTTTTCACTTTGCAACTGTTTTCGCAGATTGGAAAGGAAGGAACTTTTTTGTTCAGGATCGCCCGGTACTTCAAGGCTGTTTTCTTTCTTTTGTTCCTCAACCTTTCTTTCCACTTGCTTGATTTCACTTTTTACATCTTGGTTGGATTGCTCGAGAGTGGATACCCGGTCGTCCAATCCACCAAGTTTCTCAAGGATGAGATCCAATTTTCGATTAATCGAATCCTTTTCTGCAAAAGTACATAGAGGAAACAGAATAAGTAGAAGAACTGAGATAACGGAGAATTTCATGGTTAATACAAGTGGGATTAGAATATAAATTCTTTCGAGTGAATAAATAACATCAAATACTACTTAGCATGTGCACTTAGTGCGAGATTTTTAAAGATTTGAGGATGGGATTCTTTGGGTTGAGCCAGCACATCCTGGAAGGCTTGGATGAGAAAAGATTGCAGGTCGATCAAGCGACGGGCGGAGAATTTCCCTACTAAAGGAAGGAGCCTGCCGAGAAACCATGGGTTTTGAGAAAATAGATTAAGGGTGGACTTTTCGCTACTTTCTCCAAAATGCTGGGCATATTTACGGGCCAAAGTTTCGAGCGTTGCTTTGCTTAGGCGATCGTTTGGACCGAGTTCCCCCCCGTCTACTAAAACCCGTAATTGTATGAGCAATCGATTGCGGTTTTGCAGGGTAGAGAGGAGCGGGCGTGCATCTTTTCCCTGGAAAAAATGAGTATCCATGGCTTGCATTGCCCATTCTAAGTCTCCGGAAAAAAAAGCTTCGGATGCCTCGAAAAAGTCACCTTCCCCAAAATCGGGAACCATTTCCATGACCAACTCCTCAGTGATCGGACTATTCTCGGAACCTAAGTAGCAGGCCATCTTTTTAATCTCCTCCACTCCGAGCCTTGGATGGCTGCCGATTTTGGCAGCGAGGCATTCAATGGCACCCGCATCAATGGAGGTTTTTATTTCTTTGGCCGTTTCTTCAATCAATCTCCGAAATGCAAAATCCTGTTTTTCATTTTTGGCCACATCCACAAATGTACTTGCTTGTTGCATCCATTTTATAAACCCGTGGGAGCGGTGTACGGGGCAGGCTGAGAGTATCACGATCGATTCACCAAGATTTTCCAAGAAGGGTTTGCACTCCTCCAAGGCAGCTTTACTGCCCTGTGCCGATCCTGTCTTACTCATGTTAAGGAAATTTATCTCATTTAACCAGACAAGTTTCCCACCTCCGAATAAAGATAATGTGCCGGCAGCGGCTTTGGCTTCCCGTAATATGCGTTCGGCATCGTCTACTCGGTCGGCTCGCCCATCGATCACTTCACGGGAAAGATCGTCAGGGAATTTTTCTAAGAATTGCTCAAATATTTCCTGAGCTCTTTGACGAACCAAAAAATCGTCGTCTCCGATCACGCAATGAAACGATGTCGAACTCATTGAATCATCAACCTATATCAAAAAGGCAAATTTCGAGAGAAGTATGAGAACTCAAAGATCTATATTACCTGCATCCGCCGCAGCAAATACCTCGTCCAATTTATATTTTCTCAATTTCCGCCGCATCCAATCGAGGGCGGCGGTTGCTGCTCTTCTGCGGTTGGACGCACGGTCTCCCCGCAAAGAAATTTTCTTGGCCCAGACTCCCAGAGGTGATGCATATCCCAAATAAATCGATCCGACGGGCAAGACTTGTGTGCCACCCGTGGGTCCGGCAAAGCCTGTGACGCTCAAACCGTAATCCGACCCAAATTTTTCACAGGCCCCAGTAGCCATGGCAATAGCCACTTCTTCACTCACTGCACCGTGCTGTTCAAGCATGACTTCGGGAACCTCGAGCAGCTGCACTTTGGCATCATTATGATAACATACGGCACCTCCGTGGAATACTTTAGAGATTCCAGCAATTTCAGTAAAACTTGAAGAGACTAAGCCTCCGGTGCAAGATTCCGCTACTGCAAGGGTTTGGTTTAGGGTGCGTAATTCCCTGAAAATTACTTCCGCCAAGGTGAGGTCGCCAAAACAAACAAAATCCTCACCAATTGTCTCCCGGCATTGATCGGCCAAATTTTGCAGACCTTGGTTGTCGAGAACTTCGGAGTCAAGGGAGCTAAGCCTTAAGTCCACCATCCCCGCCCGGGCACAATACCCAACAACTAAGGAAGGCACATCCTTGAGCAAAGGCTCGACTAGAGCCGCCAATGCAGATTCACCCAGTCCAGCCGTTCGGAGTTGTAAATAACAATCAATTTCTGGAAATATTCCCGCTTGCTGTAACCTTGGAATCACTTGATTTTGAAACATCGGATGCATTTCGCGGGCGGGGCCAGGAAGCATGACTAATAATTTGCCATCCTTTTCAAGAAAGAGGCCCGGTGCAGTTCCGTAGGGATTTGACAGCACAGTTGAGTTTTGAAATCTGTTGCATTGGCGTAGGTTGATTTCCGGCATTTCTTTGCCCAATTGTTCAAACCGTTCACGGATCGACTGTTCGATTTCAGGATCGTAAACCAAGGTTTCTCCTAACGCGTCCGCGATGGCTTCCCGAGTCAGGTCATCGGTGGTCGGTCCAAGCCCGCCTGTTGTAATGATTAAATCGGAACGTTTCCAAGAATCTGCAAAGAAGGAACGAATATCTGCTGGATTGTCGCGCACCACCAGGTTAGCGGCGGGTTCAACGCCATGATGTGCTAACTCAACTCCCAAATAAGTAAGGTGGTCATTTTCTCGAATACCTAAGAGTAATTCATCCCCCAAGGTTATAGTCTCTACTCTCGGAGTTGTACTCATATGTTCAGGAAGGATCGGAAAAGGTTGGAGAAAGTGTGGGAGTTAGGTACGATGAGAAGAAAGTATCCGTAAACTGCTCAAATTGCCAATGCAAAAGAATCGACCTGAATTGGCGAAGTTTATTCGCTCTCTCCCCCAAACTAGTGGTGTTTATTTGATGAAAGACCGCTTGGGTCAGGTAATTTATGTGGGCAAAGCGAAAAATTTGAAAAGAAGGGTATCAAGTTATTTTCAGGGATCCCGAAAATTTATATACTCTCAACCGAAAATTGGAGCGATGGTGGAAATGGTCAGGGAAATTTCCATACATCAAACACGCAACGAAGCAGAAGCCCTTTTACTTGAAGGAAGATTGATCAAGGAATACAGGCCGCGATACAATACTGATTTCACCGATGACAAGCAGTTCCTGCTCGTTCAAGTGGACTGGCAAAACGATGTTCCCCGATTTCGTTTACGAAGGAACCGAATGGAGGATGGTTCCCGATACTACGGTCCTTTTGCCCGAGCTGGATTGCTGCGCTCGACCCTTGCTGAAATGAGAAAGAAATTTGGGATTCTTCTTGCGGACGGAAAACCCATCCGATTAGCAGATGGGCGAATTCGGTTGTACGATGATGCCCGGGCGGAAATCTTTGCTGGGCAAAACGAAACCACGCTCGAAGAGTACAGAGGGCGAGTGGTTGAGGCATGTGAATTCCTCGAGGGCAAAGCTCAGGGTTGGCTCAAAGATTTACGAGAGGAGATGAACCGGCGGGCGGAAGCACTGGATTTCGAGGAAGCCGCACGCTTACGAGACCTCTGCGAGGCTCTGGCTAAAACCATCCATAAAACACGCAGGTACGAAAAGAAAATCCCGGTCCTTGCCTTTCAAGAGAAAGCGGCTTTGCGCTCCTTGGGAGAAGTCCTAAATCTTGAGTCCGAACCAAAGGTGGTCGAGTGCTTTGATGTTTCCCATGTTTCTGGAACTTTTGTGGTGGCATCCATGGTGCGATTTCTTGAAGGTAAGCCAGATAAGCGGGGGTATCGAAAGTTTAAAATACGATCCTTTGATGGAAATGATGATTTTCGGGCAATGCATGAAGTCGTGGGCCGACGCTACGGGCGTTTACTCCAAGAGAAAAAGAGTTTACCAGACTTGGTGGTAGTTGATGGAGGCTTGGGCCAGGTAAGTGCCGCACAGGCGGCTCTCGATCATTTGGGTATTGAGTCCCTTGAACTTGTTGGACTTGCCAAACGTGAGGAGACCATTGTCTTTGGGGATGATCGAAAAAGCCTCCAACTGGATGCCCGCCATCCTGCCCGCAGGTTTTTACAAATTGTCAGAGATGAGGCTCATCGTTTTGCCAATCGCTTTAATGCTGATTTGCGGAGCAAACGTATCAGGGAGTCAATCCTTCATGATTTCAAGGGCCTGGGGGAAAAAAGGCGGGCGGAATTGCTTAAACACTTTGGTTCGATTGCTGGCTTAAAGAAAGCCTCGATCGAGGAGTTGCAGGGGGTTGAAGGAATTGGCAAAAAAACGGCTACTAGCCTAAATCTATTTTTAAAAAATTTATCGCCCACAACCTCAACTTAATAAAAACTTACATTTTTTTCATTTCACTCTTCTTGCCATTTCCGGGTACTTGGTTGTAGGAATAAATCGTCAATGAATAAGCATTTAATCAGCCGAAAGACAGTCTTATCGACTGGTTATTTTCTGCTATTTTTTGGTGCTCTGTTAATCGGGGAGGAACCAATCCTTAAATCCGGTATCATAAACGGCATTCTTGCCGCTAAAGGCAATGCATGGGTCGAGGTAAAAAACGATCAAGGTTATTCTCATCGATACTTGGCAAAATGGATAGGGGGTGGTCCGAGTAGTGGTGGAGGGTTTGATTCGAAGGATTTAAAGATGATCACGAATTTAGTCGTTGGTAATCGGGTAAGGCTTCATTGGTTCTGGGAGAATCATTTACGCATTGACCGCTTGAGAGTGATCTCACCACCACAATCCGGGGGAATTTTTAAGGGTTATGTTTTGGAGACCAGCGACCGATGGATTGATGTGCAAAGTTCCCGCGAAAGTGTTCCCTGGCGCTTTTATCTCCCGTGGAGTGGAGGGTACCCGCGAAATGGGGGAGGGTATGATAAAAAATTGCTCGATGAATTGAATCAACGAATAGCAACGGATCCCGTTCGTTTCCGATGGGTATATGACCAAAGGTCAAGGATTGTTGAATTGTACGAACGCGGAGAAGATCAATTCGTTCCTTTCTATGTGGGCAAGAAAGATACTTACCGGAGACCACGACCTGCTATCGACAAAAAAGATGAGCAAGCAACCCCGGATGGAACGAATCCATTTGAGCAGGCAACTCCCGCCGGCAATCCATTTGAGCAGGCAACTCCCGCCGGCAATCCATTTGAGAAGGCAACTCCCGCCGGGAATCCGTTTGAGCAAGCAACTCCTGCAGGGAATCCCTTTGAGGGCATGCCTCTGCCTTAAGGCTGAAATTATACTAAGTCATTTCCCCGGCCAAACTCACCTGGGCATAAAGAGGATCGGTTCTTCCTTGTTTTGAATAACCAGACGAAGTCCGTCGGAAATTAACCACTCAGCTTCCGCAGATTCTCCTGATTTCCAACCCCTACGAATCATCGGCCTTTTACGGATAATACGATCTTCCAGAGGGATGACATCATCGCGTTTGCGACTTGACCAAAGTATATCGATGATTTGCCCTTCTGAGTTCAATCCAACCAATTCGATAGAGGATCCAATTTGTTGGTATGCCAAGACCTTTTCTTTTTCAGAAATTTCCAGACTCAAGAGAATTTCCTCTGCCATTTTCACTGCTTCATCTCTGTAGGACTCGAAAGTTGGAGAGTAGCGTGCAGGCAGCAAAAAACCATCCAAGTTACGAATGGCAATGGATTCTACATTGGATGACCAAATTGGGGCGATCCGGTTGCCCCGGGCATCTACTGCAAACACTCTTGCTGGAAGATTTTTGGGGTTTCGATATGCGGGCAATTTTTTAATTTCTTCGTAGCATTGATCGATGGCCCTGGATAGACCAGATGTTGTGGAGTCATGGAAAGTCTCAAGGGGTTGGTCGTCGGGCATGTAGACCACCAAAGACTCGGTTCTTGGGTAGTATGAAATTTGTTGGCCAACCAGTTTTCCCTGTTCGTTGAACTGCCCCTCCTCTTTAAGCAAACTTAAAAGAGACATGTTTTTTTGGCCCCGAGGATGATAGAATACTTGGTACCTGCCTGTTGGAATTCCCTTGGAGAAAGTGGCTTTTAAGCGTGGAATACTCCGGATAGGAATATCACCAAATTCAACTTTGTTTTTCTTGGTCAACTCGGAATAACGAAAAACTTCTGAGTGGGATAAAGGATAGTAGAGGGTAAAGTTACCGTCCAGTTCGTCGTTACGAAAGTTTTTTTCGTAGACCAATTCTCCAGCCTTTCCATAAGCTGTGAATATACCTTCTCTTTTTCCCTTCTCGAAAGAACCGCTTAAATTTTTAATTCCATTTGGTTGCCAGAAGAAAAAAGTTCCATGTTTCAATCCGTTAACAAATCCAACTTCGAATCTTTTTTGGCCATTTTTATACTTTCCAGAAACCCGACCAATTTTACTTTGTCCAAAAGGTTGTGATCGTCCGATTTTGTAGAGAATACGATTTCCGTCTTTATCTTTTCTGTATTCGACATCGTTTTCATTCACTAACTCCTGGTTCGAACAACCCAAGCATATAACAACAAGGAATCCTGCGGTCAGGCGGATTGTAAACTTTAACTTCGATATAATGGGGAACAATGACACTGGTGTATACTTATTCTCCGGAGTGCCGATTCGGCAATGGCAAACTTATATCCCCCTTGCTCTGGCTTGATCGGCAATTTCCATTATGTCGGTTGCGGGAAGTGTAACCAAGGCAGATGGTCTCCTGCCCTCTTTCTTGTACACGCTCACACCAATCCATTCTCCTGAGGAGTTAAACACAGGACATCCTGGACTCAGGTTTTCAATCACAAAATAATCCCTCGGTTTGTTAATTACCGCATTAACCCAGCCTCTCTGCAAGGTCGGTTGACGGTATAAGTTTCGTCCCAATTTGCCCAAAGATACGACTTCATCCAAGGGCTTAGGGAAAGGATGGACATTCGAGTTTTCTGAAACAGATGGGTACAAGATACTGGCATTTTTTTCATCCTCGTTTACCAGGGGCATGACAAATGCAAGATCAAGGTCCTCATCCTTCAGGGCAAATTTTGCGGGGATTTCAGAACCATCATCCTGTAAAATCATTACTTCAATGTAATCTACGCTAATGTCCCCCGCACCACGCATGCGTGAACGAATCGACTCTGTTGGATCCATCGTGTGCAGGGATAACACGGTCAACCCCTCTGGGCTTAGGACCGTTCCTAGCGCTTCCAGTTTTCTTTCGGACGGGGGATAGCTCCTGCCATTCGAACTGACTTCGATTTTTACGATTACTGATACCCAGGTCACACAATCCGCTTTTTGTTCAAGCAGTTTTATCCAGGTGGAGCGTGGATCCTCTCCCCAGAGAATGGTACTGGAAAGGAGGAAGAAAATCAGGGAACCGAGAAAAGATTTTGTCAGGTGCATGGTCGGTATATTCGGCTAAGGAAAGGCGTTGCTCAGGACGGATCCCAATTCGGTTCAACTTTTATATACATGGTATGAATTCCACGCTTAATAAAAAAAGTAACACCGGGAGATTCTTGTTCCATTAACTCAGATATTCTGCTCTTGAAATTTTTTACAGAACTTACCATTTCGCCATTAATGGAAAGCAATAGATCTCCTTGGCGAAGGCCCGCAAGGGAGGACCAACCTGCTGGTTCCACATTTTCCACGAACAAGGCATGGTCATCATCCTGTAGTCTCTGAAAAACCCGGTCGGAAAAAGAAAGTTCGCGAACCGTTAGTTCTAGAGATTTATCTTCATGCTCGGGTAACTCCTGCGATGGAGTGGGCCTTTTGTCTAAGGTGGCATTCCATTCTGCTTCTGCTCCCTCCCGCAACCCGCTCAGGGATATAGTGGAATCAGTCCTGTATTGTTTGATCATATTGCCAAAGACTTCGTAATCTTCAGGTTTATTTGCTTGGATGACTTGTCCGTCCATCCGCATCAACAAATCTCCCGCCGAAAGACCGGCCCGCTTGGCAGGGGTATTCGGAAAGACTTGGGATATGCGAATACCACGGGTGTTTCTGTCCATTCCCAATGCCTCTGCCAGGTCACGGGTTATTACCTGAGTACGAACGCCCAGCCAAGGTTTCCATGCTTCCATGGGGCGGTTCTCTTCTGGTTCCGGCCCGATTTTCACCACCGTCAAGAAGCTGGCCAAATCTCGTTCAAAGCGTACGAGCACAGGAACTGGTTCAGTTTTTCCTGCAGTCATCTGTTTACTGGCACCCACCAGATCATCCACTGATTTTATGGGTTTTCCATTCGTTTCCATAATTACATCTCCCGGTAAAAGGTTTGGCTTTGCACTGAAGGATGGCCCCCCTGGGGCGACCGTATGCACTTGTGCACCGCTCAAGTCATTACGTCTGGATTCAAGCGAGGACATCATCGTGAAATCGCGCAGGGTCAACCCCCAGCTTTTAACCTCTTTTTCCCTATTAAATGCAGACTCTCTTTCACGGGTGATTAATTTCCAGTTTTTTTTCTTACCCTGTCGCAATCCTCTGATCTTCACGGTTTTACCTGCAGGAATTGAACCTGCTATTTGATTAAAGGGTGGAATATCTTCTGGGATTCGAGCTTGTACGGGTTGCCCAGAAAAATGGGTGATCAAATCCCCCGGTAGGAAACCGGCCTCTTCTGCAGGTGATCCGCTGATGATGCCTGAAATTAAAATCCCTACCTGCGAGTCCTCTAAAACGGGTTGGCATTCAAACCCGCACCATGACCTTTTAATGTGTCCATTTTTGGCAAGTTCTCCGGAAACTTCCTGGACGAGGTTGGAGGGAATGGCTCCCCCCAAACTGGCGATCGCCACTTCATTGATGCCAATAATCAAGCCATTTTCGTTGACCAATGGACCACCGCTGTTACCCGGGAAAATTACCGCATCGTGCCCGAGCCAACGAACTAGTTCTCCAACATTTTCGCCATCCAAACGAAAGGAACCGCTCTGCTTGGAAATTAAGGCAAGGTTGGATACAATTCCACGGGTGACCGACTGGGAAAGCCCTGCCGGACTTCCCATAGCGAAGCAGACATCTCCAACCTGAACTTTCTGAGAGTCTGCGAACTTGGCAAAGGTGATGGGAGATGAATCCGGTGAACGCTCGGAAAGTCGGAGTTGTAAAACTGCAAGGTCGGTAAGGGCGTCCGCTCCAAGCAGGTCCGCTCCAATTTCCTCCCCGTTGTGCATCCGGCAGGTTAGCCTGGTTGCTTTCCCGGCAACATGGTGATTGGTCACGACCAAGCCTGATTTATCGATGATTACTCCACTGCCGGTAGATCCTGACTTGAGCATTCTTCCATTCGAACCTCTTTCCGACACCACCTCTATGCGTACGATCGCCCGGTAAACTGAGTTCACACGATCATTGATTTCCAGTTTCTCTAGGCCTGCTAGAGTTTGGGAAAGAATCAGCAAAAAGAGAGGGAAAGTAGAATAACTAGCAAAAATACGCATATTCAAAGAGGCGGTACCGGGGGGTAAAAAAGTGGATTGTTTTAAAAAAGACAGAAAAAGAGTTTCTTGCCCTCCGTCGCAAGTGAAGGCAAGAATCAAACGATCAAACAATAATGAGCGACTCAGCCAAAAGTACAAATTTCCTAACGACCGGGCAATCCAAGTTGCTTGCCTTCACCCTGTGCGCGGCCAGCGTATTCCTACTCTTTCTACTCTGCGGATGGATCGTTCGAAGCCTGGGTATTTTTATGGATCATTTTTCCTCTGTGCTTTGGCCCCTTGCCATTTCTGCAATACTCACAGTTTTGTTAAGTCCTGTTGTACTTTCGATCGAACGATGGCTGGGGTGGGGTAGAAGTTTTTCCATTCTTACGCTTTATCTTCTGGTTTTAGTGGCTGGCAGCTTCACCATCTGGGGAGTGGGTGCGGAGGTGCTCAAACAAGTCCGCGAGCTAACTGGCTCCTCCATGGATTGGCCGGAAAGAATAGAGAACCGAGTGCGCCAATCCGTAAGTCCTGCCACCTGGGATGCTGTTGCCGAAAAGTTCGGACGTTTTAAACAGGATTGGAAGCAAACCTTACAGGCAATTGGCACTGGAGCCCCTCAACTCACCAAAGGTTCAGCCCGTGCCCTGCAGGATGCATGGTCTGGTGTGAGCTCCTTCCTTTCCTCCCTTGCTTGCTTAGCCATCGCTCCGATCTATTTATTTTATTTTCTCAGTTCCAGGCGTGATCACCTTGCCGATTTGGTCGGTCAGTTAACTTTTTTCAAGCCCGATACCCGACAGGACTTGGTTTACTTGGTGCATCAATTCAAAGAGATTATCGAAGCCTTTTTTCGCGGACAATTATTAATCGGTGCCATGATGGGAGTTGGGTATGCCATTGGATTTAGTCTGTCTGGCTTAAAGTTTGGCATCGCCCTTGGTTTACTTTTCGGGATCTTAAATGTTGTTCCCTTTTTGGGGTCAGTTCTTGGATGCCTCACCGCTGTGACCGTTGCATATTTGCAACCAGGAGGGATATTGGAAAGTGGGGAATGGTCGGTTCTTTGGGGGTGTGCCATCACCTTTTCAGTAGTGCAACTGTTCGAAAGTTACTGGCTAAGCCCCAAGGTTATGGGAGACCGGACGGGCTTGCACCCAGTGGTTATTATTGCATCGGTTTTTTTCTGGGGTGTGGCATTTGGGGGGGTGCTTGGCATGATTTTGGGGATTCCACTCACCGCCTTTCTTATCGTTCTTTGGCGTTTACTGCGCCAGAAATATTTGCCCACTTAAAACCGATTCCTAAAGGCATTATTGCTTGTTACTCGGTTGTACATTAATTGGGTGTGCGCAAGATTGCCTTGTAAGCATTGCATCCTTTCGAAATGTAAGTAACAGAACAACCCTCCACTCTCCTTGGCTAATTTAGATAAAGACTTCGTGCACCTGCACGTCCATTCCGATTACAGTCTGCTTGATGGTTGTTGCCGGATGGACCGCTTGATGGACCGAGCGGTCGAGCTGGGTATGTCGGCAATGGCCCTGACGGATCATGGGAATCTTTTTGGAGCCGTATCTTTTGTCAAAAATGCGGAGAAGCGTGGAATCAAGCCAATCATTGGATGCGAAGGATACATTGTAACCGACCATAAAAACGACGAACGCCCTGGGCGGGAAAATCATAAGTCCTATCACCTCGGCCTTCTGGCAAAGAATTTTCAAGGCTATCAAAACCTCTGCAAAGTAGTATCAGATGCCCATGTTGATGGCTTTTACTACCGGCCGCGAACAGATTTAGAAACCCTCGCAGAGCATGCCAATGGCCTGATTGGTTTTACCGGTTGCATGCAGGGATGGATTCCGCAGCTGATTCTTCGTGGAGAGGAAGAGGAGGCCGAACGAGCGATGGGCCAAATGATCGATATTTTCGGTAAGGAAAATTACTTCGTTGAATTGCACAACCATGGAATCGAGGAGCAGGCACAACTAGTCCCGGAGTTAATTAGATTAGCCAAGAAATTCGACCTCAAGACTGTAGCATCCAATGATGTACATTATGTTCAAGGCGAGGACTGGGCACCTCACGATGCTTTGCTTTGCATACAAACGGGTTCCAAGTTGGACGATGTTAAACGCATGCGTTACAGTGCCCGTGAATTCTATTTAAAATCGCGCTTAGAAATGGAGGAGCTTTTTCGTGAAGTTCCTGAGTCAATTACCAACACCTTTGCCGTGGCCGAGATGTGCGAGGTGAAACTTCCCTTTGGAGAAAACAATTATCCTGTATTCACCCTGCCACCTGAAATTAAAACCAAGGTGGCGGACAACCTTGAATACTTAAAAAAACTCTGTGAAGAAGGACTTCAAAAAAGGTACCAGGTTGAATACCAGGAAATAGATGCCCGTTCGGAGACTGACTCTCTGGCAAAGGAACTTAGCGAGCGTTTGGATTACGAGCTTGGAGTTATTGGAAAGACCGGATTCAACGACTACTTTCTAATCGTTGCCGACTTTATGAACTGGTCCCGTGAACAGGGAATTCCCGTTGGTCCGGGCCGTGGTTCCGGGGCGGGTTGCCTCGTTGCCTATGCCTTGGGAATAACCGATATCGATCCCCTCCGCTTCGGGTTGCTCTTTGAGCGTTTTCTTAATCCCGAGAGAGTTTCTCCTCCAGATTTCGATATCGACTTTTGTATGCGTCGCCGGGGAGAGGTGATTGAATATGTTCGTGAAAAATATGGTCGAGATTGCGTGGCCAATATTATCACCTTTGGCACATTTGGTGCAAAGATGGTGGTTCGTGATGTTGCCCGTGTACGTGACCTTCCCTATGCCGAGGCAGATAAACTGGCCAAGATGATTCCAGATGACCTCAATATTTCCCTGGAAGATGCAATTGCAAAAAGTCCAGAACTTGCATCGGAGTATGAAAAAAATCCCGTTGCCAAGCAAATCATTGATACCGGCAGAGTGATTGAGGGAATGGTTCGAAACTCGGGAACGCATGCCGCCGGTGTAATCATTGCCGATCGTCCCTTGAAGGAATTGGTTCCACTGACCAAACAAGATGGTATACTTACCACCCAATACCCCAAGGACCCTGTGGAGGATCTTGGGTTATTGAAAATGGATTTCCTTGGGCTCAAAACCCTGACCGTAATTGCAGAGGCGGAAGCTCATATTCGAAAGAAAAAAGGATTAGAGAACTTTCGTGTTACAGAAGCGCCCCTGGAAGATGAGCCCACTTTTACCCTGCTTGACGAAGCCCGGACCATTGGAGTTTTCCAGTTGGAATCGGAAGGTATGCGCCGGCTTTGTCGTCAAATGACGATTTCTAATATCGATGAGATCATCGCCTTGATCGCCCTGTACCGTCCGGGCCCCATGGAGTGGATACCAGATTATATCAAGGGGAAGGAAGACCCCTCAACTATTCAATTTCCGCACCCTTTACTCGAAGATATTTGTGCCGAAACTTATGGGGTTATGGTTTACCAGGAACAGGTCATGGAAGCTGCCCGCCTTGTCGCCGGGTATACCCTTGGCGGGGCGGATATTCTTCGCCGTGCCATGGGGAAGAAAAAGGTGGAGGAGATGGCCAAGCAAAGAGAAATCTTTGTCAAAGGGGCAAAAAAGGTCAATGGAATCGAGTCCAAGAAGGCCAATGATATTTTTAACATCCTTGAGAAATTTGCGGGCTATGGATTTAACAAGTCTCACTCTGCAGCCTACGGAATTATAAGTTACCAAACCGCTTTTTTGAAAGCCAATCATCCCGTGGACTTCATGGCAGGAGTACTTGCTTGTGAACTTGGGAATTCAGACAAACTTGCTCACTTCCTGGGAGAATGCCACGAAATGGGCATTTCCGTACTTGGCCCGGATGTAAACGAGTCTGGAGAAAACTTTACTCCCATGGATGGGGAAGGCGCTGAACTGGGCTCCATTCGTTTCGGGCTTTCTGCAGTCAAAGGAGTAGGAGATGTTGCTGGCAAAAATATCGTTGAGGAAAGAGAGAAGAATGGTCCTTTTGCCAACTTTGGGGATTTGGTCGAGCGTGTGGACGGAAAAGCTGCCAACAAAAGAGTCCTTGAATGCTTGATTAAATCTGGAGCTTTCGATGCACTTCACGGAAACCGGGCCGCCCTTCTTGCAGATTTGGACCGTTCCATGGGTGAGGCCCAGTTGCGCCGCAAGGACCGTGAGGCCGGACAGGTGAACCTATTTGATATGATGGCTGGGGATGACACCGGAGAGGCAGCGACCGAAGAACATTTTGGTGCCAATGGAAAGACCGAAGTTCCTGAGATGGACGAGCTTGAAAAATTACAATTGGAAAGAGAATTGCTCGGTCTCTTCCTTACCGGACACCCGGTAGATACCCTGTGCGGTATCGGTCCTTTGCTCGACAATTTGCAATCATCTGATTTGGATACATTAAAGGGAAAACGTTCCTTCCGTCTTTGCGGGGTAATCTCCGAAATAGAAAGAAGGTATACCAAAAAGGGGGCCAAACCATGGGCTCGTTTTAACTTGCTGGCCAAAGAGAAAGATTTTTCTCTACCTATGTTTTCAGAAGCATATGAGCAATATGGTGAACGATTGGAACCCGGTAAGATTATGGTTGTGGAAGGAGTTGCTTCCCATCGGGACGGGGAAACCCGTATTAATGTGACCAAGTTATGGGCCTTTGACGATGCCCTTTCCAAGATCGTGGAGGAAGTCACCTGGCTGGTTGACCCTGAGCACCCACAAGCCGTCGAATTTTCGGAAGAACTTTTTGCAGAAGCAGAAAAGGGCCGAGGCAAGGCGCAGCTCTCCCTTGCCTATGCAAACAGTCGCGAAAAAGAGGGGGTAGTGGTGGAGACGGACGGACGATTCCGCCTGCCTATTCGTCTTGATACCTTCAAGGATTGGCGTTCACGCCCCTGCGTCCTTGGTGCCCGACTCCGTATCACTGAGCCAGACCCGCCACCGGAAAACCGGTTTGCCAAAAAAGGGGAATGACTGAATTTTACCTTTTGCTAACGCCGTTCCCGCTTGACGAATATAACATCCTTGGTATTTTCAATTCTTTTGCATCATTATGTCCATAGAAATTAAGTTACGTAAAGGCGAGCCCATGGATCGGGCAATTCGTCGCTTGAAAAAAACCCTGGATCGCGAAGGTATTATTCGCGATGTTCGCGCTAAGCGTTACTTTTTAAAACCTTCGGACAAAAAACGCGAAGCTCGTAAGGTTGCTGCATTTACTCAAATGTTGCGCACCCGTTACGAAAAGATGTAAATTATTATCCCTTTCGGGGATTTTTCTCGTCTTTGACGGGAGAATTTTTTAGCAATTCGATAAATGTCGCAATTGACTAAAAGAAAAGTGGTCAGCCTTCGTAGAGAATGGCGACATTTTGATAAGGAAGATTCAAATGCTGTTGATTTCCTGGAACTTTGTGAACGTATGCTCGATGTGGGTGAGTTTTTGCTCGCTCATGATGTTGCCCGTGCCGGTTTACGAAGAAACAAAGGAAATAAAGACCTCTCCCAACGTTCAGCCTACGCCTTGACGAAGGCTGGCTCTCCCTCTCTTGCCGCTGCCATATTGGAGGAACTGGTTTCTTCTGGAGTTCGGGGAGTTGAAACCCTTAGCCTCCTCGCGAGTTGTTATAAAGATTTGTGCGAATCTTCGGTGGATCCTGATAAGAAACAAGAATATGCGGATTTGGCCATTGCGCGGTACGAACAAGGTTTTTTTCGTGACGATGCACCTGGTCAAAAGCAATCAGATGCAGATAACCTGTACTATCCCTGCATTAATGTGGCATTCATGCACTTTGTCTGCACGAATTATAACAGTGCCCGTGAATATGCAGCCAAGGCTAGGGATCTTTGTCAGGAAGTTAAGGATTCGGGGAGGGTAAATTATTGGGTGCAGGCGACTATTGCTGAAGCCTATTTGCTACTTGGAGAGATCCATCAGTCGGTCGCAGCTTACCAAGAAGCGGTTTTACTGGAAGACGCTCAACCTTCTCACATCGCGAGTACCCGTAAGCAGGCCCTTCAAATATGCTTGCTTTATGAAGATCGCTCGATTGGGGAGAAAATAAGCGCTGCTTTCCCCACTCTTGGGATTGTTGCTTGCTCTGGCCATTTGATCGATAACCCAGGCAAGCGCCGGCGTTTTCCTGAGGAAGCTGAGAAGATTGTTAGATCAAAAATAGTCAAGCAACTGGAAGCGATCGATGCCACCTGTGGTTACAGTTCTGCTGGTTGTGGAACTGATATTATATTTTTGGAGGTTATGGCGGAAAGGGGCGGGGAAACGCATGTCTTTTTGCCCTTTGCCAAGGAGGAATTTATCGAGACCAGCGTAAAGCGTGTTGGCTCTGATTGGGTGAGTCGTTTTGAAAGGGTTTTGGACCAGGCAACATCCGTACACTATGTTACCCGCGAAGGATATTATGGAGACGATACGCTCTTTTCTTTTTGTAACGATGTCATGCTGGGTTTTGCTGCCATGCGTGGTAGGGGCTTGAATGAAGATCCCAAACTACTACTCTTTTGGGACGGCAACCCCGGGGAAGAGGGGGGTACCGGAGAGGTTGCTGAATCGTGGAGAAAAACCTTTAATGAACCAAATGTAATCTGGGCCAACGAAGTATTGGAGGAACTCGACCAAGAAGACCCGGTTCCGATTCAGGTAAAACCGGCCGAACCTCAATTGAAGAAAAGTTTTGGTGATTCTGACACTGCCATGCGTTCCGTCAAAACCATGCTCTTTGCAGATGTGGAAGGTTTTACCAACGTTCACGAAGATATGACCCCGAAATTCGTGGATGCATTTCATGGTAATACCGCCCGTATGATTGATGAATTAAACTGCAAACCAGCCTTTGTGAACAGTTGGGGAGATTCTTTTTTTGCCGTATTTGACGATATCAATGATGCCCTTCGTCTTGCCATTTCCCTCCGCGATTTTTTTGCTCAGGGAAAATGGTCGGATTTAACATCAAGTGGAGGTATGGAGGTTAGGATTTCTCTACATGCCGGTCCAGTATATGAAGAATTTGATCCCTTGCTCAAGAAGCGTAACTTTTTTGGTCAGCATGTTAACCAGGCTGCCCGTATCGAGCCCATCGTTTTGCCGGGTTCGGTCTTTGTTTCCGAAACCGTGGCTGCTTTAATTTCCTACCGGTATCAGGATTTTGATTTTGAATATGCCGGGAACTTGGAACTGGCCAAAGGATTTGGAGCTTATCCAGTTTATATTTTACAAAGAAAGGCGGGTAAGTGAGCACAGCTATCAAGCATTCTGCCTCGGATGTACCCGCTCCTTTCGAAGCTTATTCCGGGGAAGGTCCTCATGTATTTGTAAGTTACGCCCATGCCGACAAGCTCGTGGTTTTCGATGCCATGCGCCAGCTCTATGATAAAGGGGCAAATATTTGGTACGACGAAGGCATTCAACCGGCTGGCGAATGGGTGGAGGAAATTGCCAGTGCTATTAAAAACTCCGTTCTTTTTCTGGTTTTCATTTCTCCCCGATCCGTTGATTCACGATATGTGCGAAGTGAGGTAGGGTTTGCCCTATCGGAAAACAAGGAAATCCTCACCGTACTGGTCGAGGAAACTGAGTTGCCCGCCGGGTTAGCTCTTTGCCTGCAACAATATCAATCCATTTCTCTGAACGAAGATGGCTGGAAGGATAAGGCCCTCAAGGCCGTATTCCAAAGGATGGAAGAATCCGGTGCGGAAAAACCCACCGGGCAAAGAGATCGTGGCGAGGATGAAGTGGACCACGGCGAGATCCTTTGGCGTGCCTGGGATAATGCCCGCACCCAACAAATCAAGCGTTTGAACGCCCGTTTGGACGAGCCACTACCTGTCCCTGCAAAGGTGGTTGAAACGTCCGAGGAAGTATTAGAACCCTCTCCGTCGAGTATACCTATCCCCGAAGATGCTCCCCGGCACCCAGTTGCCGTAAAAGTGGAAGTGGCTCCTGCGGTTCCCGAACCCGAGGAGGAAGTCAGGGAAGAACATACCGACAATAATCTGGGTCGTATGTCATGGATTCCCAGCGGAGAGATCACCATCAAGGTTCCCTATTCAGATGAAATTAAAGTGGTCTTGGTAAAGCATGGATATTGGATGTCTCAATTGTTGGTCACCCAGGAAGTCTATGAATCCATCATGGGTAACAACCCGAGTTTCTTTGATGGAATGGGGAGCGGTCATGAATTAAACTTGCCCGTAAACAATATCACATGGTTGGAAGCGGTTTCTTTTTGTAAAGCCCTGACCATTCTTGCCCAGCAGCATGGAAGTTTGCCGGAAAAATACGAATTTCGTCTACCCACAGAAGTCGAGTGGGAGTATGCATGCCGGGCTGGTACAACCACCGATTACTATTTTGGAGATGATCCCCATGAATTGCAGGAACATGCATGGTATCGTGGAAACAGTACGAAACGCATCCATCCAGTGGGTGGAAAAATGCCCAATCCATGGGGACTTTTAGACATGTATGGAAATGTTCGGGAATGGGTGGGTAACTCTTTTGTTAATACACTTCTTAATGATTCGGAACAGGATGAATTCCGAATAAGTCGGGGCGGTGCTTACATGAAGCCGGCTGTTGAGTGCCGATCTGCATCGCGCTCTACAAATTCTTTGAACCACCGGTTTCGTAACCTGGGATTTCGCCCCGTTCTTGCCCGGGTGTTACGCTAGTAAACTTTGTTGATTTAGACGGCGTGAATTTCCGTTGTCTTTACTTCGTTAGTCAGGCATTTTTTTACCTTTTGCCATGACCGAAAAGAACAATCCATCACCCCCCTTAGACGGCAGTGACCAAGTGGCTGTACGTCAATCCAAGCTAGAAGGCTTGCGCGAATCTGGTAACGATCCCTTCCATGCAAACTGGGAACAGACCCATGCATCCCGCCAAGCAATTGGTCTTTTGGGGGAAGAAGAGGAACTCGGACCCGAGGTTTCCGTAGCTGGAAGAATTGTCGCCTTTCGCCTCATGGGTAAGGCGGCCTTTTTAAAGTTACTCGACCGAGAGGGCAGAATACAGGCATATGTTCGTCGGGATGAAATCGGGGAGGATGAGTATGCCGCTTTCAAAAAATTGGACTTGGGAGATTTTATTGGCGTGCGTGGCCCGCTCTTTCGTACCAAAACAGGAGAGGTCACCGTTCGGGCAAAGGAATACCGCTTGGTTTCCAAAGCCCTTCGTCCATTGCCGGAAAAATGGCATGGCCTGAGTGATAACGATCAAATATACCGCCAACGCTATCTAGATCTCGTGGTCAATGATGAGTCCCGCGAGCGTTTTCAGGCACGCAGCCGAATCATTCGGGAAATTCGTGAATTCATGTGGTCCCGAGATTTTATGGAGGTGGAAACTCCCATGCTTCAGTCAGTTTCCGGGGGTGCTGCTGCCCGTCCGTTCCGTACTCATTTCAATGCCCTTGATTGCGACTTTAACCTACGCATTGCCTTGGAGCTTCATCTCAAAAGAATGCTGGTTGGCGGGTTTGATCGTGTTTTTGAGGTGGGCCGGGTTTTTCGAAATGAGGGGCTTTCCCGCCGGCATAACCCAGAGTTTACCATGCTTGAGGCCTATCAGGCTTATTCGGATTACCGTGGGATGATGGAACTCACACGCTCTCTTATTCAACAGGTCGCCGAGCGCGCCCTGGGTGCCTTGCAGATGGAACGTGCAGATGGTGAGGTTATCGATCTTTCTGGTGAATGGCGCGAAGCAAAATATAAGGATTTAATTATTGATGCAGTCGGTCGGGAGGATTGGTTTGAACTTCCCAAGTCGGAAAAACTTCACAAAACCAAAGATCTTGGAATTGAAGTCGATCCAGCACTTGAAGATTTTGAGGTGACCAACGATGTGTTTGAAAAAATAATCGAGCATACCCTCGTCCAACCAACCTTTGTCACGCACATTCCCAAAGAACTCTGCCCGCTTGCTAAAATTACTCAGTCCGATCCCTCCACGATCGATGTGTTTGAACTTTGTATCAATGGGCAGGAGATTGCTCCTGCCTACTCTGAACAGAATGATCCTGCGGTACAGAGAGAGGCTTTTCTTAAGCAAGTGGGGGAGGAAACCCAGGAACTTGATGATGACTTCCTGCTTGCCCTTGAGCA
>ERZ807291.4095-NODE-4095-length-19756-cov-11.130755_pt1 | contig 19756 bp, 13 predicted proteins | sample MGYA00521257_ERZ807291 | MGnify/ENA primary metagenome ERZ807291 (study PRJEB31413, sample SAMN03169783) | marine metagenome | biome: Marine; feature: Water; material: Subsurface seawater | place: North Sea | collected 2011-04-28 | depth 1 m m ... | reverse complement strand
TAAATCCCCAAGGCCAAGCGAGCAGGATCTTCCATCGCTTCTTTCAGTTTAACCAGAAATGTTACCGCCTGCTTACCATCAACCACTCGGTGGTCGTAGGAAAGTGCGGTGTACATCATGGGACGGATGACCACTTCGCCATTGATTGCAACCGGCCGTTCCTGGATCGAATGCATGCCCAAGATACCGCTTTGGGGAGGATTGATAATAGGCGTGGAAAGAAGGGACCCATAAATTCCTCCATTAGTTATAGTAAAACACCCACCCTGCATGTCCTGAAGGGTGATACCTCCACTACGGGCTTTCTTTGCGTAATCAACAATAGACTGTTCAATTTCAGCAAAGCCTAATTGATCACAGTCTCTCAATACTGGGACTACTAGGCCTTTTTCTGTACCAACTGCGACTCCGATATCAAAATAATGATTCTCAACTAATTCGTTTCCTTCCATACGGGAATTAATTTGAGGAACCGCACGAAGAGCGTGTACCACGCCTTTTACAAAAAAGGACATGAATCCAAGTTTTACTCCATTTTGTTTTACAAATGAATCCTGATGCCTCTTACGGAGTGCCATAATCTCGGTAAGATCCACTTCGTTAAAAGTGGATAAAATTGCAGCGGTTTGCTGAGCCTCAACTAGACGAGAAGCAATTTTCCTGCGAATAGGCGACAAAGGACGACGGGTACTTCGGCTATCGGGATTGGACGAAACAGAATCGGACGAAACAGAAGAAGGAATAGGTTTTGGTTCAGACTGCACTTGCTGTGGAGCCTCAGGCGATGCCTTTTGTGCATTAAGCACATCTGCTTTTGTGATCCGTCCATCCTTACCAGTTCCAGAAATAGAAGCGGGATCCAGCTTGGATTCCGCCAGAATTTTTCGCACTGCGGGAGACAAAGGAATATCATCTTTAGGTGAGTCAACGATTTCGCCTTTCTCCTCCTTTACAACAGCTTTTGTTTCTTCTGTCGGAGTAGTTATGACCTCAGGTCCTGGTTCTGGGGCTTCCTGCTCCACCTCTGTTTCTGCATCCTCTTTTTGTTCAGGATTCGAAGAGGTTGGTTGAGCAGCAGATTCATCAATATTTGCAATGGTTGCACCGATTTCAACTTCATCTCCCTCTTTAGCCAAAAACGAAATAACTCCAGCCACTTCGGCTAGGCCTTCCTGGGTGATCTTATCTGTTTCCAATTCATAAATTGGTTGATCAATTTCGACATAAGTTCCTTCTGCGACTTTCCAGGAAGATAGAACCCCAGAAGAGATTGACTCACCAAGGGCGGGAATTTTTACTTCAGTTGACATAATTTATAAAGTTAAGATCGAGTAATTTGAGTTTGATTTAAGGCATCGGCAACAAGTTCTGCCTGTTCAATTTTGTGCAAAGTGAGTGACCCCGTGGCTGGACTTGCAGTGGGCGTGCGCCCAGCATAGTGTGGGCGACGACCCAAAGCTTCTTCCAGGATGGGACACAAAAAACTCCACGCTCCCATATTCAGCGGTTCTTCCTGACACCAAACCACCCGTTTGACCTTGGCATAAGGTTCGATCACTTCCTTGAATTTCTCCATATTGAAAGGATAAAACTGTTCAACCCGGATAATGGTGGATTTTGAATTCCTTTGCCCCTCTCGGGCTTCCAGTAAATCGTAATATACTTTCCCGGAACATAAGATCAGGTTTTGAGTATTTTTTGCAGGGGTGGGGTCGGGAAGAAATTCTTCGAATTGTCCATTGGTTAATTCTTTAACTTCAGATACACATAATTTATGACGAAGAAGGCTTTTCGGTGACATTACAACCAATGGCTTGGCATATTCCTGCTTCTTTTGTCTACGCAAAGCATGGAAAAACTGAGCGGGAGTGCTTAAATTCGCAACTACGATATTGTCCTCAGCACAACCTTGAAGAAATCGTTCGAGGCGGGCAGAACTATGCTCCGGACCTTGCCCTTCAAATCCATGAGGTAATAAGAGAACCAAATCTGAAACAGCTCCCCATTTATCCTCTGCACTCATAATAAATTGATCAATAATGACCTGTGCTCCATTGGCAAAATCACCAAATTGAGCCTCCCAAATCGCAAGCATACTTGGATAATCAAGAGAATATCCATAATCAAAAGCAAGAACAGCAGCTTCGGAAAGAAGCGAATTATAAACACAGAATTGCCCCTGTCTGTCCTCCATGTTGAGCAACGGAACATAACGCGTTCGATCTTTACTGTCATACCAAACAGCATGACGGTGACTAAAGGTCCCTCTCTCACTATCTTGGCCAGAAAGACGGATGGGAGTGCCGTCTAGCATGAGAGAACCAAATGCCAACTGCTCAGCAAAGCCCCAATCTATTCCAAGTCCGGACTTGAAGTTCTTGGCTTTTGCATCAACTTGCCTCTTAATTTTTGAATTTAAATGAAAACCTTCAGGGCAGGTAGTGAGAGCACGCACCACCTTTTCTAAATCTTTTTTACTGACTTTTGTTTCAACAGGAGAAAAGTCATAGGGAATTTGCTTAACTGCAACCGAACCTTCAAATGTACTGGACTTCTTAACGGTTTTTACTTTTTCCAAAGAAGCATCAAGCTGCCTCCTTAAACGCTTATGGATTTCAGAACATTCCTCTTGTTTAAGATCTCCTTCACTGACCATCTGTTCTGAAAAAACCTTGGAAATCGAAGGCATTGCTTTGATCTTTTTGTAAAGCAATGGCTGAGTAAACGCAGGATCATCCGCTTCATTATGGCCATGTTTACGATAGCAATTAATATCAATAACCACATCCTCGTTAAACTTCTGACGATAGGAGAGGGCAAGCTCAGCCACCATTGCCACTGCGAGGGGATCATTTCCATTCACATGAAAGATCGGTGCCTCAATTACCTTTGCAACATCCGTGCAGTATAAACTGGAACGGGCCTCAGTGGCATCCGTAGTAAATCCAATTTGATTATTTACCACCACATGAATGGTTCCCCCAGTACGGTAGCCGGGAAGCTTGGAAAAATTAAACACTTCAGAGACAACTCCCTGACCGGCCATTGCAGCATCTCCATGAATCAGGATAGGAAGAACGCGACTTCTTTCTTTATCACCGCGAAGTCTTTGACGAGCACGGACTTTTCCTTCAACCACTCCATTTACTGCTTCCAAGTGACTAGGATTGGGGGATAGATGAATCACAACCTGCTGACCACTGGAAGTTGTTCTTACCGATTCATATCCCAGATGATATTTTACATCCCCACTTCCATGGGCACCATCTGGAACAAAATTTTCTGAAAATTCCCGGAATATGAATTCATGCGATTTCCCCATCACATTCGCGAGAACATTAAGACGTCCACGATGGGCCATCCCCATGACAATTTCCTCCACTCCTTCATCCGGGCACTTTTGAAAAATAGAATCCAGGGCGGTAATTAAAGTTTCGCCTCCCTCCAAGGAAAATCGTTTTTGCCCCACATACCTGGTGTGTAAAAAATTCTCGAACTCCTCTGCTTGAATAATCTTCCTGAGAATCCTTAATTTTTCTTCGTGATTAAATGAATGCTGGTTCAGATTCGGTTCGATTTTTGATTGAATCCAACGCCTTTTTTCTGTGGTTTGTAAATGTAGGTATTCAACTCCGATATTTTCACAGTAAGTCTTTTTTAATCGATCTAAGATTTCACCGATCGACATACGTACACCGCCTAAATAATTTCCGGTAAAGTGAACTTCATTTAAGTCATTGGGTTCAAAACCAAGCCTTTTGAGGGTTAAGCGGGGGTTTTCCTCAACCTTATCACGGAGTGGATCAAATGTCCCCTGAGTATGTCCGATATCCCTGAACGAGTATATTGCTCCGTAAAGACGGGCATGCTTTTCTCCCGTATCCTCATTGGGAGATAGCGATGATTCAGCAATCGGTTCATCGCTCGGGGTAATGCTTGAATCGCTACCCAGATGAAAGCCTTCAAAAAAATATTGCCATTCTGTTGAGACATGGGATGGGGATTCAAGCCAAAGGGCATATTGACGATCAATTTCGTCGACATTCCAGCGAGATGCAAAAGTTGGATTTTTACTCATAATGAACGGCTAACTTCGTATGCTTGAAATAAGATAATAACAAGGAAAACCCGAAAAAAAATTAAAAACTCAAATAATTGGTGATTTCCCTAAGCAAAACCAGAAATAAAACGAACGCTTTGCACATCCGCAAAAACTATAATTTCATCGCCATATTTAAGTTCATTGATTTGGGGAGCAAGAATTTCTAAAACATTCGGATCTTGGTGAAAGCCTGGCTTGGTCGATGGGTGAGGCCAATAAATAAGTGCATCATAGCTCTTATGTAATGGAGGGACTTGAAGAGTACATGAAAAAAAAGAAAAGTTTTCAGGAGGTAAGTCGTTAGACCACTTGACAAGAGGGAAAAAATACTGAGCTTCTCCCAGTTCGTAAGAATGTTCAGGGAAAGAAACATTAAGAGTACCTGGAAAAAAAGCTGATAAATCTAAACCACTTCGGGTAAAAAATGGTATTTGCATTGAAACTGTACCCTCCGGAAAACGTACATCATTACTTTTTCCAGAAGCTACTCCGTATCCCTGTTTTATAAAACCATTTGCAGCATTAATCACATATGAGATTAAGGACAAAAGCACTTAAAGAAACGATTCCCTGTCCCACCCGGACCGATCCTGACTTTTATGGGGTGCATGCATCGGGGACAATGCCCGGAATAAGCTGTACCTTCGTGATTTTTGTAAATACGGCCATAAGTACCACACTTTACATAATGAATCCCGAGAAACTCTTTTCCCTTTCCCCCTGGTGCAGGTGAAGAAAAAGTCTGGCCTTCTTTCATTCCTGGATCAAACCCTGTAGTCCCTGAACCAAACCATCAACCCGTTTTGTAATCAGATTAGCTTGAACAGATATTCCATCTTGACCGTCAATCACCTCGGATACCCAAGTTTTAACACGTTCCTCTAAAAACTTAAGTTTTTTTTGTGAATCAGGATCAGATGCTAATGCTTTAAAACTAGTCTGCAAATCTATCTCAGCAGCATCAGTCTGTCCAAGCATTTCCTGAAGTGCTTGCAGGCAATTTTGGATAGTTTCATCTTTCACCTCGTCTTCAGAATTTTGAAGTGGTTCCAGATAATGGGGTGCTGCATGTTGCTTCACAAGGGGAGCATTCGGACCAGCATCTTTAAATAGCTTAAAAGCCGTGTCTTTACCGTTTTGACTGAATAGGTTCTGCTGATTAAATTCGAGACTTGCTAACCACTTTAATTCAAGGCGCAAAACTTGAAACTTAGCTCTTGATTCCTCCTCGTCCTTAACTGAAATAGAGCGTATTACATCCGCTTTCATAGTAGGTGCAAGTGTAGTAATTTCCTCCAAAATTTCAACAGTGCGCTCCAACACATTTTGCTGAGTTTGCAAAAAAGAAATCGCTGATTGAAGATGCTCTTCTAAATTCTCTTTAGTTTTAAGAGGAACTTGATCATCCTTAATCGGCAATTTTTTTCTAGTTTTTTTCGATAGACGAAGTCGCATAGTTGAAAATTAGAGTACTACTTTGTTGTGATGTATATCGTAGATTGAATCAAGCTGAAACCTCCTTTTTTAAGCTTTGGTCGGCTCGCCCCAATGAACTTAGGCAATAAGTTCCTCCCCCAATAAGCCTTTCTCCTTCGTACAATGCCAATACCTGCCCCGGGGTTAATGCTCTCTGTGGTGCTTCGAAAACAACCTCAGCTTTAGTCTCAGAAATTGGTCGATAGAGAAGAGCGACCGAGGGATCTCGGTAGCGTGCCTTGCCCAAGAGTCTTATTGGTTCATTAGGTGGGGAATGGGTTAGAAATGAAAGGGATTCAATCTCAAAGTGGGATCCCCATAATGTAGGCTCCGTCAAACGGTCAAAGGCGACTATTAATTGATTCCTATCTTCGTCTTTTCCGGTTACAACAAAGTTTTCATGATCTGTATTCGATGGCACTCCTATACCTCGTCGTTGACCTAATGTATATCTATGCAATCCTCGATGCTCTCCTAACACATCTCCTTGAGTGCTTACAATATCACCCGGTTTATCATCAAGAAAATTGGAAAGGAAATCAGTTATCTTAACCTTACCTAAAAAGCAAATGCCTTGGCTATCTTTTTTGTCGGCAACAGGAAGGTCATATTTTTTGGCTAATTCTCGAACTTTTCGTTTTTCTATTCCACCAAGAGGGAATCTAGCTTTCTCGAGCTGCTCCTTAGTTATTCTGGCAAGAAAATATGATTGGTCCTTATTTTTATCCTCTCCCTCCCAAAGTTCTGCAGGTAAATCTAAAGATTTCTTTCGCTTGCAATAATGCCCGGTGGCTAAGGCTGAAAAGCCATTTTCCTCAGCGTAATCTAATAAGGCACCAAACTTCATGGCCCGATTACACAATATATCCGGATTTGGAGTTATACCCTGTTCGTATCCGCTAACCATTGGCATAACTACTTCATTTTGATAAAAGTCGATGAAATTCACTACGAAAAAAGGAATATCAATGGCCTCTGCAACCGCACGTGCATCCCTTAAGTCCTGTGCACCTGGGCATTCTCCTAAAAGATCGTCCTCATGCTCCCATGTCCGAACATAGACACCAGATACATTATAACCTTTCTCCTTGAGGAGCAATGCACTAACAGCACTATCAACACCACCTGAAAGGGCTACTAGAATCGAGTCGTCGGACATATTACTCATATTGATTATTTTATAATTAAATTTACCATTCGCAGCAAAATTTTTCTATTGGCTAGGTGAAAAGAGTAGATATGAATTGTCACAATGTATTTTCGAGGCGGATATGTTCATAAAATAACAAATTCTAACGGATTGGTCTTTTTGGAAAAAGATTGGGACGGTGGCGCATTGCCTGAGGATTTAGTTGCGGAGGCCGGTTTGATGGGCACATCATTCTCGATTATTCCCTCTGATCAGCGTGCACGCATTGGAGGTTATGTAAAGGAGGGCAAGGATATTCACTTCTCAATTGACTTGGATAATCATTCTTACATTTCTGAAGAACAAACAACCTTTTATCTGACTTCCGAAATTAACAATTGGGTAGATGCAGTTGGGAGTTCAAAATGGGCTTTGGAGCAGGACTCAAGAAACACATCGCTGTATACCCTAAGTATGAAATGGGATCAATTTTCTCGCCTTGATTCTTTTTCCTTTAAGTTTGCCACTAAAAAATTGCAATGGCTCGAACCCCATCATTTTTCACCGAGTAGCCAAGACAATGGAATGGGGACGAAAGATTTCATTTTTAATAAGAAAAGAACGGGAAAGGATATTTTATCCTTTGATTTAGTGCAGGGGCCAGGGAAGAATAATTTGGATGAATGGTTTAACTTTTTACCGAGCGGTAAATTTGGGTATTCAAAAACTAATAGGGGGGCTTCTTTTAGAGTTTTTGCACCGCGAGCATCAAAAATTGAATTAATTTTATATTCGGGAAACTTAGGAGAAGCCTTCGAGTCTCATTCTATGGTTCGTTCAACCGATGGGAGTTGGTGCATTGAAATCCCCCACAGTTGCGAAGGATCTCGCTATGAGTACTCTGTGACACAAGTTAAGAATTCGGACAGTTTGACTGAATTTGAAAAACATGTGGTTGATCCATATGCTCGAGCAATGGTCGGACGCAGAGGACCGGGCTTAGCACTTTCAGTTAACCCGACACCTAATGAAAATTCATTTATTGCTCCTGCAGTACAGGACTTGATCATTATGGAAGCCCACATTAGAGATTTACTCACCCATGCCCCAATCGAATTATCTGATGGCGAAAGGTTCGGGTTTAAGGGCTTGAGTAAATGGTTAAGGTCAGAGGATTGTTATCTAAGAAAACTAGGTGTCAATGCTATTGAACTTCAACCCATTCACGAATTTGATGCACGGAGTAAGCGAGAATATCACTGGGGCTATATGTCAGTTAATTTTTTCTCACCCAGTTCTTCTTATGCAAGTAATGCAAGTGATGGTTCGGCGGTTGCCGAATTCAAGGAATTAGTTGAGGCTTTTCACAATGCTGGTCTAGCGGTTATTATAGATGTGGTTTATAACCATGTCGGAGTTCCGCCACACCTTTCATACTTAGACCGAGAGCTTTATTTTTTAACAGATGAAAATGGCGAGCTGACAAACCATAGTGGCTGTGGCAATGATATTAACGCCGATTCAGGTGCCGTTCGAAAGCTTGTTTTGGATAGCTTATTGGTAATGGTGGAAGATTTTGGAATCGATGGATTCCGCTTCGATCTTGGGGAATTGCTTGGGTTTGACCTTTTGGCTGAGGCCGAAAAGGAATTAAAACAAAAAAATCCAAATATCATTTTGATTGCTGAGCCATGGAGTTTCCGAGGGCGACTACCAGATAAAATCGCACAGACTGGTTACAGTTTGTGGAGTGATAACTGCAGGGAAAAACTTCTTAATTACATTAAAGAAGGTCAGGAAGCATTCGATATTATTGAATTGTTAAAAGGTCGGCTTGATAAACAAAATGCCTACCCCCATCAATCAATTAACTATTTAGGCTCACACGATGACTTCGCTTTTATTGACCGAATCTGCACACCTCAGGAATGGATTGAAGGCAGACCGCCACCACGGGCAATAGAACAAGCCAAGTTGGCAATGGCCTTACTTTTTCTTTCCCCAGGAGTGCCTATGCTTGCTGCCGGTCAGGATTATATGCACAGCAAAAAAGGAGTTCAAAACACCTATCAAAGAGGAGATTTAAATGCACTGGATTACAGCCAAATTACACACTCAAAAGATTTCCACGAATGGGTTAAATCACTGATATCATTTCGTAATTCCGAAGATGGCTTGTATATTCGCTTACCATCCTACCTGCCAGAATCTCATTATTTTTGTACTATCGGACCTAGCAATTCGTTTGCTCACATAATATTTTCCAAAGCAGGCGATAAAGACAGCCCCTTCCTGCTACTTTTAGTTAATCCATCGAATCGGAATATTACACTTCCGGCACCTACTTTTTGCGAAGGGAAAAGGAGTACATTATTACTGGGTGAAATTAATACAAAGCTAGGCCAGGTTTTACCAATTAGTTTACAAGTTTGGAAGTTTTTCTAAATCAAACTATCTTCAGTTTTCCAAAGATGGCTTAACAGGAATATGTCCAGTTACCCCATTCTTGGACTGGTTAAAAGTTCTTCTGCAACTCCATATCGTAGATTATGAAAGGAATGATTTAATCCGGTTAATTTCCAAAACTTCAGGAGCTCCAGTATCACCAGTAAAGCTGACGGAAAAACATCGGCCCGGTCACTTGGTAAGTCTGGGAATTTGGAAATTCTTTGCACCAGATCTAATGAGTTAATTTCCTCTGCTATTTGTTTTATTTCAGTCCGAATAAGAAAGGGGTAATTGTTCAAATTTACTTGATTAGAGGGGGAGAGTAATTGACGAAGAAATATAATTGAGCCACCTGTTCCAACCAATCGAGAGCATTTTTCCATGGAAGGTGGACAGAGAGTCGAGAGAGTTGATGAAATATGGCTTTGCAATTCTTTGATATTTCCTGCTTCAGGTTTTTTGTTTAGGTCTCCTAAAAATTTCTCAGAGAGCACAACAGATCCAAGTGGTAGACTGAGCTTTTCTGTACAATTTCCATTTTCAACTCTCACGATTTCCATACTTCCCCCTCCCAAGTCGATTGCACAGAATTCGTCAATTGATGAAAGATTCGAATCAGTCATCAGACCCTTTGCGACATAGAATGCTTCTTCTTTACCGCTAAGAATTTCAATCGTTTCATCATAGCATTCCCTCACTCTTTCAATAAGTGCGTTAGCGTTGCTCAATCGCCGAAGTGCTTCGGTTGCAACCACACGAGTTTTTACTGGACTGAAGCCATAAGAAAAAGAAAATAATCGACCAAGTACATTGAGAGTTTCCTCGATCATGAGTGGTGTAATAACTGGAAGCTTGCTTGATAATCCCGCCCCCAACCGGCAGGGAAAGCTTTTCTCTGCAACACGTACAAGCTGACCAGCTAAGTTTTTTTTAGCAATTAAGACCTTAGCTGTATTGGAACCAATATCAAATACTGATACATTCATATTCAATGAATCTTAAAATAAGTTAGAGCGAATATCCAGCAGGAGCCAGCACAAGGGTGAACTCACCCTTCGAACTCCTGTTCTTCAATTTTTCAATCACTTCGGAAGGAGTGCCGATATGGAATGTCTCATGCAGCTTTGTCAGTTCCCTAGATAGACAGATTAAGCGGTCTGGGCCCAATGTGTCGAGAATACAAAGAATAGTTTTCTCAATCCGATACTTTGATTCATAAATAATGATTGAACCTTCAAATGACTTCCATTTTTCTAGAACCTTATTTGCAGCAGCAGATTTTTTGGGAAGAAAACCAAGGTATAGAAATTGATGAGTGGGCAAACCCGATGCCGCAAGGGCAGTAATAGCCGCATTTGGTCCGGGGATGGGAATTACCGAAAGGCTCCTCCTGCGACATTCTCGAACGAGACGGAATCCAGGATCACTGATCCCCGGATAACCTGCGTCAGAAACTAGAGCAACTTGTTGCCCTGACTCAATTAATTCGGCTAATTCAATCGATTTCTTCTTCTCGTTTTCTTCCCGATAAGAAACAAGGGGCTTTGTTAAGGAGAGAAAGTCTAATAATTTCTTAGTTACTCTGGTGTCCTCACACGCAACAAGGTCTACCTGTTTGAGAATCTTAATTCCGCGCAATGAAAAATCATCTAAATTTCCAATAGGCGTAGCGACTAAAAACAATAAACCTCGAGGAATATCCTCTTTCATGAGGTAATTTGAACTTTAGGTCTTCAGCGATTAAAGCCACCCTTATCAAAACCGCCTGGCAAGCTATATTCCCAACTTGCGGGTCTACCTTGAGGCATTTTTGAGTCATCAGGGGATGCAGTAAAGCATCCTACAAGAGAAAGAATGAGAGAAGTAAGGATAAGAATAGAGGCAATTTTTTTCATCGTTAAAGATTAATGTTTTTATCGGGCTCAGGAACAATTTGAATTCTGTCACCGGGTCGTAAAATATTGGGTTGCCCAAATTTTGGTAGAATGTAAGCAAGAGCAAAACCTTTGTCTGTGCTTTGTACTTTAACGCGTGCAGCCTCCTTTGGACCCTTCCAAAGGGTGAATACATTTCCTGCCTGAACTCCACGGTCCGATCCGATGGGGAGCATTAACATTCCAGAACGACTGTCTATTCTGGCGACTGTTGAATACACTCCATTTGGATTCATTTGGGTTATTTGGGTTATCTCTTCGACTGCTCCGTTTGCAAGCATGGGGGGACCTTTTGGCTGAGTAGCAAATGGGTTAACTGCGATGACGGAATCTTCATCTAAGGCGTCTGGACCTCCCTTCTGTTTTTCTAACATTTCATCAACTCCACGCTTGTAACCAGCGGCATCAGCCATGGTTATTTCTTTACCAAGGGATGTTATTTTTGCGTCGTACTCATTTTTCATTTCATCGATTTCAACAATATGCTTTTTCTCACTCTCAACTTTTTGCTGCTCGAGTCCCGCGATGTTATTGTTCAAAACAGTAATTTGTTGCTCGGAAGCTTCTTTTTCTGATTTGCGTTCAGCTTTTTCGGCAGTTAAGTCGGCCTCCACTTGTCCGAGTTTAACCTCAAATTCTCCAGACTTCCTTTCCCAGTCTTCCTTTTGCTCTTTCATTTTATCAAAAAGGTTTTGGGATTCGCGAAGAGCTTCGTCTCTTTCAACAATCATCGCCCGCAATTTCCCAATTTCAGAAAATTTTTCATGGCGATCCTTGTAAAACATTCCAAGCAATGTTCTAACTCGGTTTTGACGAGAAACTCCTGGGATTACAGAACCATCTTCTTTTTTAACATCTTCCTTAGGAAATAATTTTTCATCAGCAAAAGGATCTTTCAAACTCGCGATAGACTCAGCTTTAACTGATGGGTTTAATTTCCACTTTTTGCTCTCTGAATCCCAAATAAAAGTATTAGCTCCAAATTCCATTGAATGGGCTTCCAAGGCATCCCTGTAATCAGGATTGCGGAGAATGGCATCCTCGGCAGACCTTAAATTAGATAGAGCTTCAGATAGTGGGTTCTCGTCGTTTAATCCAACTGGTTGATTATCATCAAATATTTCATTGAAAGCACTTCGTTTAGTGGAAATCTCTTTCCATTGTGCTTCTTTTTCGGACTGCAGGATCAGATAGCCATTTTTAACCTGCTCATCCAGAAAATCGTATTCTTGTGACTTCTTGGTCTCTGAAGTAAACCACAGAAGGGCTACAAGTCCGGCAAGTGAGAGTAAACTTAGTAAACGAAAGAGTACGGCTAATGCATTCATGGGCGAAATTTGTTATTATGGATAAACATGAAAGGCAATCCAAAGGATGGCAAACGATTAATTTAAAGAGTCTGTCAAGAGTAAGCACGAACTTGGTAAACTTGAGCACGATTTAATCCATGAGTACTAAGAATTTCTATCTCTATGGCTTGTGTATTAATGTTTTCAAAAGTATGCTTGGAAAAACCAAGTTTGTTGTCAAATACTTCGAGCAAGTCTTGCCAATGCCCAACCTCGTTCATGTAGTAAATTTTGTAATCCTTCACAATGGAGAGAGGAATTGAATGAGAGAAAATTTCTGGTCGGGCAGGGTATAGATATTCTAAGGAAGCATCCCAAACAATTTCAATTGAAGAGATATCGATATTTTCTTCCCAGTGAAATTCTATGAATTCGGGAAATCTAAAGTCTGTTTCTTCAGAAATCCATAAATTGGGCAAAAAATCCGGACGATTTTTTTCGCTTTTAACATTATTTGCAAAATAAACTTCCTGCTTAGGATCGATTTCTAAAGCAATTGAATTCGATGGACCGGGTAAATCAGGTAATTTCGGGCAAAATTCGGAGTAAGGGTTATGTAATCCTGCCCCGATCTCCTTTATGGGGTGATGAAAAAGGAGACCTGTAGGCACATTTTCAAATTCATAGAAAGAGACATTATGATTTTTTGTAAATTCAAGAAAATGCCATCCCTTTCTGTTGACCTCGGAGTTCAATAGTATTCGCTCCCATCTAACTCCACCGGCCCGTACCAATTGTGTTGTTGACTCGAGACATTCACCGGGAATCGTACTTGCGATTGAAGACCCCTCAAGTAAACGAAAACTAACTTCAGAATCCTCCTTGCATTCGAGATAAATATGTATCTCTTTGATTGAGTCTGTAATTATGGGGAATTGAAGTAATCCTTGATTCGGGATGTCAGAAATTTTGCAAGCAGGGTCTCTTCCCAAAAAAGAACCAAGCGAGGAGGAGGATACTATTCTTGATTGCGGAATTTGATTATCAAGATCTTCAACTGGATAAAGTGCACAAGTATGATTTGTCCTTGCCAGTCTTTTTCTTATTAATTCAATATTTCCGGGCTTAGCCATCGTACGCGGAAGTCTCTTTTTTTCTAAGCAAACTGAAGCACAAACGCCGACTGCAGTCCCCATTTGGGATGAAGTTGGAGGATGGGAAAAACTGGCCGAAGCACGACTTGTTGCGGATATGTGCTCTCCGGCGAAAAGCAGATTCTTAATTTTGCTCGAGAACAACGCACGAAGAGGAATCTCAAAGGGCTGTGGAAGAGCAATTTTCCCCCGAGGTGAGCAAAGTAAAGATTCAGAAACATCAAGAGGGGAGCGCCCTAAACTGACTGAATCGTAAAACTGCCTTCCCGATTCCATATCCTCTGGGGTTAAAAGATACTCTCCCTTAGCTCGAAATCCTTGAGAACTCAGCGTAAGAGGAGAAAAATATTCAACAATCAAATGCCGAGCCCGTTCAATTAGAGGAGATCGGTTTTTCAGGTAGTCCCATGCCGACCAAATTAGATCGGCAGATTCAATCTTAAGCTCATTTTTGGCCTTACCCAACCATTCAACATTATGAATACCAAGCAATTTATTGTTAAGTGATTCAAGTAAGTCAATTTTTGCTAATTGATGATTATCTTCCCATTTCAAGGACACCCAAGGTGGACAGTTAAAAGGTACGGGATTTTCCGATATCCCAATTTCCATTGTTGCGGCACACCTGTAAGGAATTTCTTTACTGGATGCGGTAGATTTCAAATACTCACCCGTTTCTAATCCATTTTCACCCGGAGCATTTGATAATTGTGCAAGGACACCAGTTCTCGTGCAATCAATGTAGTATGGTGAACGGAAAAGAATTCTTTCGCCGTATTTATTAGAAATAGTGACAACTGATTCGATTTTGTCTCCAGCCTTGTTCTTCCGAACATCAAACAATTGGGTTTCTAAGAATATTTCCAATCGTTTTTGCTCACGAATCCAAGTATTTAGTGAGCGCTCTAGTCCGCAATAGTTTCCCTCTTTATTATGCTTAGACAGATGAAAAAGAATCTCATCTAAAATTCCAGTTTCTCGTTGATATGCAAAATTAGTTGTTCCTTTTAAATCAAAAGGAAACCGAATCTCATTACCTATTCTTCCCCCAATGCATGCCCTTTCATCTACTAATCGAACAACTGCACCTTCTCTTGCTGCACTAACCGCAGCACAAATCCCCGCTAATCCGGATCCAAATACTACGATGTCACTACGCTCAGATAAAGTTTTCAAAATATAATGCCGATTTAATAATTCATAACTACAGAAGCCCCAGAAACCTAAGTTAGTTAAGCTAATAGCCCGAATTAAGTGAAATTAATAGTTGGTGGTAAAAATATTTGGTATTGAAAGGAATAAATTGAAGTATATTCTAATTGTTGTGTTTAAGCCCACGTTATCCAAATTACAATGCCCAACCACATTAATCGTGCTCCAAGGTCGTTATCCTCGCGAAGTTTGTTTTGTGGTCAATTCTTAATTCATAAATGATTTTCAAAGAATTAAGTACTGCTAACATTAATTAATTAATAATGCGAAATCTTTTCCCGAGGTGGGTTAACACCATACCAGTTAAAGTCATCTTAGCACTCGGAGTAATTGGCGGAACTGTAACAGCTGGCATCACTTATTACGCAACTCCAAAATACACTCGAGTAGGGTATAATCCGACCCAACCTGTTGCATACGATCATAGTTTTCATGCAGGTGAACTCGGACTTGATTGCCGTTATTGCCACCACGGTGTGGATAAATCATCTCATGCAAATATTCCCTCGGCTAATGTGTGCATGTCATGCCACCAAAATATTAAATCCGACTCTCCTTTATTACTCCCAATTCGCAACTCATACTACGGGGAAGACGTGAATAAAGATGGCAAACTTTCCGATGGTGAAGATACAAACGGAGATGGCACCTTGACCCAAGGACCAGCTGTTCCATGGGTTAGGATTCATAAAACACCAGACTATGTTTATTTTAATCATGCCATTCATGTCAATAGAGGTGTAAGCTGCGTTGAATGCCATGGTAGAGTTGACCAAATGGAGGTGGTTCATCATGACAAACCACTCAGTATGGCTTTTTGCCTTGATTGCCACAGGAAGCCCGAAAAGGCACTGCGTCCCATGAGCCAAGTTACAAATCTAGCATGGACACTTGATGGAGAGAGTGAAAGCAACTCTTCTTTCGATCAGATTCACGCAGGTTTAGATATAAAATCCAAGTGGGGGGTTAATCCACCATTAAGCTGCACAGGATGCCACCGATGATTAAGGAATTTAATAAACAAGATTTGAATAACGGCAAGCGCTACTGGAAGAGCTTGGACGACTTAGCTAACACGCCTAGTTTTAAATCCTGGGTGGAACGCGAATTCCCTGAAGGTGCAAGTATGCTGGATGGTGTACAACGTCGTGGATTCATGAAATTGATGGCAGCTTCGTTTGGGCTAGCTGGACTAGGCATGACTGGCTGCAGACGCCCTGAACACACAATTTTACCTTACGGAAAGAGTCCGGAAGAACTCATACCTGGTGTACCAAATTACTACGCCACTTCAATGCCAAGTCCTGAGGGTAACATTCCCCTCATAGTCGAAAGTCACAACGGCCGGCCAACCAAGGTAGAAGGAAACCCTTCTTACATACCTTTCGGAGGTAGTACAAATATTTATGCTCAAGCTAGCGTTCTTGATCTCTATGACCCTGACCGTAGTAAGAACTCCTTGATAAAGCGGGAAGGCGATCCATCACGTTGGAGTAATATTAGTACGCCGCAACTGAATGAACAGCTTTCAAATTTAATGGAAAACGGCAAGGTTGCGATCCTTGCTGAAAAATCTTCATCCACAGCTCGTTCTGAATTAGCTAAGCAGCTGTCCGATAAAGGTGTGCTATGGGCAGAATATGAACCGTTAGATTTTACACTTACTGAAAAAAATCTTGGAAATGCATTAGGAATTGATGGTGGATTGCGAGTCATTCCAAAATTGAGTAAAGCTTCACGCATACTTTCTCTTGATTCTGATTTAGTTGGCAACCGCGAACCTTTTTCCCTTGCTAATACAAGGTCATTGATGAAGGGCAGAAAGGTTTTTTCAGCCAAGGATGCGAAGAAGATGAATCGTCTGTATTCGGTCGAGTCTGACTTGACTTTAACTGGCGGTGTTGCTGACCATAGACTCCGTTTAGACTCTTCTCAATTCACAGCCTTTTCAAATTTACTTGCTGCTGAAGTTTTCACACTTAGAAAAAGCGGTAATAAGCAACTAATAGACCGTCTTAAAAATCGTGGTTCTTCACTTGTAGTTGATCAGAGTTGGATCAAAGAATGTGCTAAAGATCTTTGTCGGAAACCAAATTCTTCTGTTGTTTTAGCAGGAAATCATCTACCTACTGAGGTTCATGTTATTTGCTACATGATTAACCAGGAACTTGGTTGCATTGGAAAAACGGTTGATTATCAAATTACCAATTTTTCTGCCTTAACTCTTTCGGATCTGGAGAAATCTGCTTCTCAAGGTGAAATCCAAACTTTAATTATTCTTGGTGGAAATCCTATTCTGTCATCATCTGCTTTAAATTGGGATGAGTTCCTTAACAAGATAGAAAATAAGATTCATCTTGGGCATTCTGTTAACGAGACCTCTTTACTTTGCGATATCCATATCGCTCAATCCCATTACCTTGAGTCTTGGGATGAGGGCAAAACATGGGATGGTACTGCTATTGTACCAGTACAACCTTTACTGGCACCGCTTTTCGAAACACTTTCTGATTTAGAAGTTCTCTTAACCCTTGTAGGTTCGACTCAAAGTTCTCACGATTTTATCAAGTCATTGAAGAAGAAGAGATCATCTAGCGATACTTTTTCAGATTTCTTACGCCTAGGATTAGAAAAACTAAATCCCACTTATCATCTTGCTAAACTACCCTTGATTGAGGCTCTTAATTTTGAGGAAAACTTAACCAACCAACCCTCCTTTGATAATTTGGAATTGTTATTAATTCCAGATTTCCATGCTTGGGATGGTCGTTATGCCAACAATGGATGGTTGCAAGAATGCCCAGATCCAATTTCCAAAGTTACATGGGACAACTCATTACTTATCAGTCCTGTTTTAGCAAAAGAACTTGAAGCTAAATACCCTGATCTAGGTTTATTGCCTGAGCCTACCATGCTCAATAAAAATGGAGAAATCGCACCTGATGCTGCAAATTTTGATCAAGGTAAGCAAAAAGCACCTACGGTCAGGATTTCTAATGGTAAAGATGAATTTTTTGAAGCTCCGCTATATGTTCAGCCTGGGTTAGCTGATTATACAATTGTTGGTTCACTGGGTTTGGGCCGCAAGGAAGTTGGTCGAGTGGGAGAGGGTACAGGTTACAATGCGTACCCTCTATTCAATGATCAATCAAACAGAGTGGTGTCCAATGTTTCACTTGAACCCACAGGCGGTTTTACGATTCTCGCTAATGTTCAAGAACATTGGTCAATGGAAGGCAGAGCAATTGTTCGCGAAGGAAACGCTGACGAGTACATCGGCGATGAAGCTTTTGCTTCTCATATGGGTGCCGAATCTCATTCTCCTAAGATTTGGGGTAAAGATCAAGAAGCTGATTTAGCATACAAGGCTCAGACAACTCCACGAGGAAATTCATCTTACGAGCACCCGGATCACAATTACGAAAAATCTGAGACCCCCGGTTTACATCAATGGGGCATGGCTATTGATTTGAACCAGTGCACTGGTTGTAGTGCCTGTGTAGTGGCATGCCAAAGCGAAAACAACATACCAATAGTGGGTAAAGATCAAGTTTTGAGGGGTCGTGAAATGCATTGGATCCGCTTAGACCGTTATTTTAGTTCAACTGCTCGTGATGGTGCCGAACTCCCATCAGATGTCCAAGTTTCATTTCAGGGTGTCGCTTGCATGCATTGTGAAACAGCACCCTGCGAAACAGTTTGTCCTGTAAATGCTACTGTTCATGATGAAGAGGGACTAAACGCAATGGCATACAACCGTTGTGTAGGTACACGTTATTGTGCGAATAATTGTCCTTACAAAGTAAGGCGCTTTAACTTTTTTGACTGGAATAAGCGTGATACCGACGAACTTTACAAAGGTCCATTAGGCGAGAAAAATGATTCTCTCCCTGATATGGGAAAAAACCCTGATGTTTCAGTTCGCATGCGTGGCGTGATGGAAAAATGCACTTATTGTGTCCAAAGAATTCAGGAGTCTAAAATACAGGTTAAAGTCAAAGCTCAAAGGGAAGCATTGCTTGAATCTGGAAAAGACGGTGCAGAACTTGAATTAAATAAAAGCGACATTAAGGTTCCAGATGGTACTATCAAAACTGCATGCCAACAAGTTTGCCCATCTGACAGTATTACATTTGGTGATTTGTCCGACCCTGAAAGCGATGTAAGCAGGCTTAAAAGCAATCCTCGGGATTATTCTGTATTGGGATACCTCAACACCCGACCTCGAACAACATTCTTAGCTAAAGTTCGCAACCCTAATCATGATATGCCGGATTTTTCAAATTCACCGCATTCAGCAAGAGAATATCATGATAAAGCGCATCCAGTTCACCACGATGATGACGGGCATGATTCTCACAAGGAGGAAACCCACTAAATGGCAACTACGGCTAATGAACAAGGGGATACAATTGATCCCGAACTTCTCAAGAAGGTTAAACCCGCTAAATGGGAAGATACTCCCTTAGTTCTAAATAAAAGAAATTTTCATTGGGTTACCGAGAAAATTTGTGGCATTGTCGAACAAAAAACCCCTACATGGTGGTGGTGGTGTTTCATAACAGCAATGGGAATTGCTAGTTTTACTGGCCTCGGATTGGTCTACTTAGTCTCAACTGGAGTAGGAGTTTGGGGAAATAGTAACCCAGTTAATTGGGGTTGGGCTATTGTTAATTTTGTTTTTTGGATCGGTATTGGACATGCTGGTACCCTTATATCTGCTATTCTTTGCTTACTTAAGCAAAAATGGAGGACTTCAATCAACCGAGCCTCAGAGGCAATGACTGTATTTGCAGTTATGTGTGCAGGGATATTCCCACTTTTCCATGTTGGAAGAGTATGGTTCGCATGGTGGTTATTCCCTCTACCGAACGCAAATGCTATTTGGCCCCAATTTAGAAGCCCACTTGAATGGGATGTGTTTGCAGTTTCGACCTACTTCACTGTATCCGTATTGTTTTGGTATATGGGAATGATTCCAGACCTTGCTGTTTTAAGAGATCGTGCCAAAG
>ERZ807291.4090-NODE-4090-length-19780-cov-5.271838_pt1 | contig 19780 bp, 16 predicted proteins | sample MGYA00521257_ERZ807291 | MGnify/ENA primary metagenome ERZ807291 (study PRJEB31413, sample SAMN03169783) | marine metagenome | biome: Marine; feature: Water; material: Subsurface seawater | place: North Sea | collected 2011-04-28 | depth 1 m m ... | reverse complement strand
CTCCTAGGTCTTTCTTGGCCAGTTCCTCAAGGTCCAGACGGACCAAATCCTTTTTCTTGGTATCCGGGCCATGGCAGGCATAACACTTGTCCGACAATACTGGCAAGACCTCCCGGGCAAAGTCTACAGTATTCGAATCTTTACTGAACAAGAAAAGCGGTAAAATTAGAAAAGACAGAATAAATTTATTCATTACGCATGATTATGCGCTTATGCACTCCGCTGATCGAGCAATTTTGACATTTGTTGTAAATTTTTCAAGCTGAGATTCTAGGCAGAAGTCCCCTGAACTCAAATTCTGACAAATTATAAATTGTAATGTGATAAATGGATCTGTGAGGCACTATACTCACTTAAAATCCCAATGAAAACATTACTTACCTTTGTCATTGCCCTTTCTTGCAATACGTATGATAATGATTTTTTTCGTTTATAGAAAATTACCTAACATTACTAAATCATTTACTTTGATACACCGATGCTAGGGCTGATATAACATAAACGATTCAGTATAACATAAGATTAAAAATAATAATGGAAATATATGTGGGTAATCTCCCTTGGTCGTGCAACGACCAAGATTTAGTTGATGCGTTTAACGCTTACGGTAGCGTTGAAAAAGCATCTATCATCTCTGATCGTAACTCTGGTCGGTCTAAAGGCTTTGGTTTTGTTACCATGAATAATGACGATGAGGCAAATCAGGCGATTGAAGCAATGAACGGTAGCGATTTCAGCGGCCGTGCTTTGAAAGTGAACGAAGCTCGCCCTCGCGAGGAGCGTCCACCACGTCAATCGAACTGGTAATCTCTAAGTTACAGCTTTAACACTTAAAAGGTCCGCAAATGCGGACCTTTTTTGTTTGTTACTGTGGATGATAAATCTAAATGATTTGATCATTAAAGTTTTTTGCTTCAGGAAAAAAGAATGAAAGCAAAACCTGTTTCCTTCCTTGAGAGTGTAGACTTATATTTTAACCGAGCATCCAAGGCATTGAAGTTGCCCAAAGGACTTGCCCGACAGATTCGTACCTGTAATGCAATTTGCGAAATGAAATTTGGGGTAGAATTGAGAGGAGGCTATGAAATCTTTACTGGATGGAGAGCGACCCACAGCGAACATGCACTCCCAGCCAAAGGAGGTATCCGGTACGCTCCTTTTGCTGACCAGCAGGAAGTAGAAGCTCTGGCTGCCCTCATGACCTATAAATGCTCGATTGTAAATGTTCCCTACGCAGGTTCCAAGGGAGCACTCAAGATTGACCCCAAACAATATTCTTTGAAAGAATTAGAGCATATCACGAGGCGTTTTGCCCAAGAGTTGGACAAGAGAGGGTTTCTGGGACCCGGCCTCAATGTACCGGCTCCGGACATGGGCACTGGGCAACGCACAATGTCCTGGATCGCAGATGAATACCAAAAGCTTCACCCTTCTGATATTAATGCACAAGGATGTGTAACAGGGAAGCCTGTTCATTTTGGCGGAGTAGAGGGAAGAGTTGAAGCAACTGGGCGAGGTGTACAGTTCGGGCTTAAAGAATTCTTCCGAACTCCCGAAGATGTAAAGAAAGCCGGCCTTGAGCCTGGACTCGAAGGGAAAAGTATCATCCTACAAGGCCTGGGGAATGTGGGCTACCATGCCGCAAAATTCCTCCAGGAAGAGGACGGAGCCAAAATAATCGGAATCATCGAAAGGGACGGAAGTTTACTTTGTGAAGATGGTCTCAATGTTGAGGCTGTTCTTCAATACAAACAGGAATACGGAAAAGTTGAAGGCTTTCCTCAGGCAACTTTTTCCAGCAACGGTGCCGCCCTCCTTGAGTATCCTTGTGATGTTTTGATTCCAGCTGCAATGGAGGGTGTTATTCATCAGGAAAACGCAGCTCGTATCTCATGCAAAGTTCTGGCTGAGGCCGCCAACGGACCCTTAACTTTTGAAGCTGATCAAATCATTCAGGAAAAAGGAATCTTCATCATTCCGGATACTTACCTCAATGCTGGCGGAGTAACCGTTTCTTACTTCGAATGGTTGAAAAATTTATCCCATGTACGTTTTGGCAGAATGGATCGCAGGTTTGTTGAAGCTCAAAACGAACGGGTTATTGAATTAATTGAAGGAGCAATTGGAAAAACTATTGATCCGAGTGCCAAAGAAAAACTCCTGGAAGGCCCCAATGAAATTAACTTAGTACGCGCAGGCTTGGAGGATACCATGAGGGAGGCTTACCATGAAATCAAAGCCCAGGAAGATGAGAATGAAAAAATCCATGATCGCCGCACCGCTGCTTATGCTCTCGCGATCAGAAAAATTGCTGACATCTACGATAGCATGTATCTGTAAGCATTCGCTTAGAATCTTATGACCCCAACTGATGCAACGCTTGATGAAGTCGATCAAGCGGTTGTACGGGCTGATGGTTGCTTCACAATCTTCCGTAAATCATCAGGCTTTACTCGTTCAACCTTCCTCCTTCAAATCAAAGAGGAACTACAAAAAGACCAAGCCGAAATTATAGATTCCGCGGATCAGGAGACCGCCTTGGGCAAAGAGCGACTATCTATGGAATTTCAACGGGCCCTTGGAGAGATTGAAAATTTCTCAAAGATTTGTGCAAAGGAATCTTGGTTACAACCAATCCCAGGCACCAAAACCATTGGTAAAAAAAGAGAAATTAAAATGCTTCCTCTTGGTCCAGTTGCTGTCATTGGAGCCTGTAACTTCCCTTTAGCAATTTCAGTCGTGGGAACAGATACTATAAGTGCGTTGATGGTGGGTTGCCCTGTGGTGGTTAAATCACATCCCGGGCATCCGAAAACCTGCGAAAAGCTAGCGGATGCAGTACGCCGGGCGATCAAGATAACCAAGATGCCAAACGACTGTTTCCAGCTCTTCCACGGAGAGAAGAATGAAGTCACGCAGTGTTTAGTTAGGCACCCTCTTCTCAGCCATTGCATTCACTGGCTCTCTGGCAGGAGGCTCTGCCCTACATGGAATAAATCAAGAAAGAACACACCCTGTTCCCTTTTACGCTGAGATGGGGAGCTTAAACCCTCTATTTGCCCTTCCCTGCTTACTTCATTCCAACTGTAAAAAGTTTGCCCAAGGTTTCGTCCAGGCAGTCAATCTCTATGCTGGGCAAATGTGTACCAAGCCTGGGGCTTTGTTTATTTTAAAATCATCCCTAACCAATGATTTTACTGATGCCCTTCAAGCAGCGACTGAAAATCAAATCGCCCTGCCCATGTTAAATGCTGAAGTCCACGCAAATTATGAATATACCTGTTTACAGTTGGAAAAAGAAATTCAATTGCTTTGCTCTTCAGGTAATCAACCAAGTGGAAATAATGGTGAAATTAAAATCTTCACCATGGATGGGAAAAGGTTTCTAAAGAGTAAACATCTTAGAGCCGAAGCTTTTGGGCCAAGCTCACTTCTCGTTGTAGCAGAAGACGAGAATCAACTTTTAAGGATAGCAAAGTCTTTAGATGGAAGCCTTACGGCCTCACTTCACAGTACAGAAGAAGACCATCTACTTAGGCAGAAAATCCTTCCAGTACTAGAATCAAAAGTAGGTCGACTCCTGCACAATGGTTTTCCTCCGGGAGTCGTGCCCGGGAAAGCGACCCATCACGGAGGCCCATGGCCTTCAACAACAGACTCGCGCTTCACCTCTATCGGTGATCACGGATACCAAAGGTTTCTTCGCCCATTATTAAGGCAAAGTTGAAAGCCTATCAGACCACATGACGCAAAGCATCTACCGGATTCATCTCCGATGCTTTTTTTGCAGGGTAGAGGCCAAAGATTACTCCGGTGAAAACCGCGACAAAGAAAACGAGAGGTAAAGCCCAAAGGACTAGGACCGGGGTCATGTTTTGCATGGATGCCGGCAGAGATTCATAAATAGAAGGTGTCCAACTTTCCATAAAACCAAGAATCATTGAATAAGCAGGCTGGCAAAGAAAACCCGCGATTATACCGGCCACCCCACCCAACCCAGTCAAAGTGATGGTCTCGATAAGAAATTGTAAAATGATATCATTCTTCTTAGCTCCAAGGGCTCGACGAATACCAACTTCTCTGGTTCTTTCAGTGACGGTGGCAAGCATGATATTCATGATACCTACCCCACCAACAAATAAGGATATCCCCGCCACAAGACCCATTAATGAAATAAAGGTAAGCTTTGCACGCTCTGCTTGCTCCATCAGCTCAAGAGGCACCATAATTTGGAAATCTTCCATGCCGTGGTCTTCGTCCAAAATATTTTGAATCATCTCGGAAACGGTAAGTAACTTTCCCTGGTCATCGATGGTAAGAATAATCTTCGAAATTAAAGGGCTACCGTCATAGCCACGGTAAGAATAATCAAAAATCTTAGACCACATGGTTTCGATGGGGACATAGACATTATCTTCAAATATTTCCTTAAAGCCTAAATCACCGGTATCTTTGAGATTTCCTCGGGGGGCAACCTCTCCTACAACTCGATACAAATTACCTCCGATATTAATTGTTTTCCCGAGAGCGTCACCGAAAGGAAAAAGCACCTTGGAAAGCTTGCTTGCTAACACACAAACTTCAGACTTATCACGATTATCTTCATCGGTAAGAAATCTTCCCCGAGTTAAGACCAGGCTGTGAAGATTTCTATAATTGGAAAGACAGCCCAATAATTCAGCCCGTTTTTTCCCATCTTTTGTAAAAACCGTTCTTCGATCCAATTCACGGGTTACATAAGACGCCTGAATGTGGGGAACACTTTGAATTAGTTTGAAGTAGTCGTTTTGAGTGAGACCGTATGAGTAAAAGTATTGGCCTTTACTTGACCTCTCAGACTCGGGTGGTCGCTTACTGGAAATAATTATATTATTTGCACCCAATTGCATAATTTCTCCCTCGGCTTCTGCCGCAATCCCTTCCCCGATTGCCAAAAGCCACAACACACTTACCACACCAATAAATACGCCAAGACCCGTAAGGATAGATCTCATGGGGTGGGTAAAGATACTCTGAAAGGCACCCTTTCCCAAATGAGTCCACATACTCTTCAAAAAACTTATTTGACTCTTCACATTATTGTGAATCCCAACTTCCTTGACAATCAAGGGTTCAGTGGGAGCCGGATCTCGTAAGCGATGGTCTTCGACAATAGCTCCATCCTTCATTCTCACCACCCTTCGAGCTCGGCTCGCCACTTCTTCTTCATGGGTAACCAGAACGATGGTCTTCCCTTCCCCATTCAGTTTATCCAATAAATCTAAAATCTCTTCGGTAGTAGTGGTATCTAAATTTCCCGTCGGCTCATCCGCTAAAATAAAAGCTGGGTCATTGGCCAAGGATCGTGCGATACCCACCCTTTGCTGCTGACCACCAGACAATTGTTGGGGTCTATGCTCACGCCGATCCCCTAAGCCAACTAAGTTTGCTAGTTGAGCAGTGTCGGGGTGCTTGCTACTTTCATTACTTGCATAGTTGCTGGGAAGTGAAATGTTTTCGTCAACAGTGAGATAGGATATTAAATTATAGGACTGGAAAACAAAGCCAATCGACCGCCCTCTTAATTCAGAGAGTTTCTCATCTGATAAAAGATTCACTCCCGTACCATCAATTTCATAATTCCCTTTCGTGGGTCTATCCAAACAACCGAGGATATTTAGTAAGGTACTTTTACCAGAACCAGAAGGTCCCATAATCGCTAAATAGTCTCCTTTGGGGACATCAAGAGAGATGTCATCCAAGGCAATCACTTGAAGATCTCCCATTGGGTAAACCTTAGACAAGCCTTGGATCGAAAAAGCTTCCTTCGACATTTGCCTTTTTTCAAATTCAATTTGGCCTAGGCAGATTAATTTACAGCAGCTTTAGCCTGATCAGAAGATTCAAATTTGGCTTTAAAAAAGCCCGGGTTCACCACTACTTTTTCACCATCCTTGAGCCCATCAACCACCACAGCATGAGTCATATTAAAAGGCCCCATTTTAATTTCCCTGCGCTCGAGATCTGTATCATTCTTGCTGACCAAACAATAAGCTTTCCCTTCATCTCTAAAAACAGCTGTTATAGGAACCTGAAGGGCATTCTCCTGAGATTCAGACAAAATGGTAACCTGGGCTGTCATACCGGTACGAATCCCACTGGGTGGAGTTGAAATAAGGATTTCGGTCGCATATTCTTTTATGTGAGAGGTATACCTGCTCATCGAAGCCAAAGGATATTCACTGATCGAATCAACCACGCCACTAAGCTCCAAATCCCGAATCGCATCAATATTGATCAGGCACTTCATTCCAGGGCGTACATCCTCGATTTTGTTTTCATTCACTTTTGCTCTAACCCGTAGAAGGGAAGCGTCGGGTAACCGGATAATCGTTTGGCGTTCCCGCACTTGTTTACCTTCTTCGATCAATACACCATCTTGCGATCCCCCACTGGTTTTATTTGCATAGGTAACCTCTCCATCCGAAGGGGAAAAAATGGTGCATTTTTTTATTTGCTCTTCGATTTCCAGTTCTCGCGTTTTTTCCAATTGATAGGAATTTTCAGCCGATTGTAGGCGGGCCTTGGTGGTTTTAATCGAAGCATTCAAATCATTAACTTTCGCCTTTCGAGTATGCACTCTCAAAACTTCTAGTTTAGTTTGGGCCAGGTCGAGCTCCTTTCTGGCTTTTTGAACGGCAAATTGATCCGCATCTAGTTGGACACCTGAGACATAGCCTTTAGCCGCAAGCTTTTGGCTGTAAACCAAGTATTCTTCGGCTCGCCTCATGTTTTCTTTAGCTACAAACTCGGCACTTTCTAGCTGTTCTTCACTTTCTCGGAAGGATCCGGATAAATATTCCTGCAAGGCCAGCCTGGCCCCTTCTACATCTGCAGTGGCTTTCACCAGTGTCGCCTTTGATTGGTGAACCGATATTCTTTGTTGAAGCAAATCTTTCTGAAACGCAGCGTCATCCAAACGAACGAGGAAATCTCCTTTTTTTACCATGGTACCTTCCGGCACAATTTCAAGGATACTGACCCCACCGGAACTTCGGCTTCTCACCTCACAATTGATTTCAACATTTTCGGCACTTTCAATCTCTCCTGGCTCAATGATCTCCAGGGAGAATGCTCCAGTTTCAGCTTCAGCAAATAAGGGTTGAATAGTTTGATCTGAAATTTTTTCACCCCCATAAAACCACCACACTATAGACAGAGCACCGGCACCCCCTACCCCCATTAGAGTCTTCAAGGAGACAAAAGCTTTCTTCGTTGAATGAGCAGAATACATGGTTCTTATCCTATAGTATAGAACAGCACGAGCAAGTTAGGACTTCGCAGTGCCAGTCGTCTTAAAAGCTTAGGAGGAGTGGTCCTAGTCTTCAACCCAAAGACCCTTCCCGGATAATTTCATGGTGCCAAGATCATAGGCAAGGCGCATCCGCATTGCTTCATAACCAATCCACACCTCAACAAAGCTGTTACTTGCATCCAACAGGTCATTTAAGGCATTGACTAAATCACGGGCTGTAGTGGCACCAAACTGGGCATTTCGCCCCGGCTTGGGCGGTTCTCCAAGTCTCATTCTTGCCAAATCAACTTGAGCAATAGCCCCACCCACAGCTGCTCGGCTCAATTCAAAATTTAGCTGAAAAAGGTTGGAAAGCCTTTCATGTTCCCTGAAGCTCCGCAGGATGCTATCCTGATAGGCGAGGAAAGCTCTTCGCGTTTGTTCATACCGTACAATCGAGGCTTTATATTGATTTCTTTCCTTTATTTTGGAAAGAGGGGTATCTAGTTCCAATCCCACACTCACCCGACTTTCGTCAGATCTAAATTGCCCAGACCCCATTGAATCAGAACCAAGGTCTCCCGACAGGACCAAATCAAGGTCCGTCCGTAAATCATCTCGGGCAAGGTCAACATCGCGCCAGGTATCAACTAGTTTCGCACGGGCATTTTTCCAATCTAAGCGGTGATCAGATGCAATCCCATAAGCTTCCTCAGGTGAGACCTTTACTTGTTGCATGACAATTGATTCCAATCTTGCTGAAGCTCTCGTTAAGGAAAGCTCGAGTAACATATCCGACAGTTTACTTAGAAGGCTAAGCAAGGATCTACGGTTTAATGCTAAGGTATTTTCACTGGCTTCATTTGGCCACTTTCGGATTTCAGAAAAAAGGGCAGATAAATTAGTCTGCATTTTTTGGTGTGTTTGGTTTAAATCGTTTAAAAGCTCGGGCAGTTCATCCTTTCTGAAAGTGTCTACGCTCATACCTAAATCCTGCAAGTCAGTTCGGGATCGTAATTGATCAAATCCTTTTTTTCTCAAAGGTATGGCCTTTTTAAAACTTTCAATATCCCGATTTAAACCAACTAAAGCCACTCGGACTTGATCTTCAAGTTTAAGAATACGATTAGCCTGAAATCTCAGATCTTTACCTGACTTCGTTTCATCAAAGTTACGCACCATATTGAGTATTTGACTCAAACGATCCTGCAACTTGGATGTCTCTGGATCATTGAGCCTGAAACCTGAGACATAGTCGTCCATTACCACCATGGGTAGATCGGCAGGAAGACCCAGAAAAATTTTATAACCATCTAATCGGTTCTCAAAAGAGGACCGGGCGGCCAGTAAACGACTCTGCCCGCTAAATAGAGCTTGTCTTGCTTGATCAACTTGCAGGCGACTTCCAATACGTCCGGCTTTAAACGCAGCCTCCAGTTGCTCTAAGCTGTCTTTAAGCTTCACAACATTTGCCTCTTGGTTTCGGATTCTTTGTAACTCCAGCACTAAACCCAAAAATCCAGAAACCCCCATACTTGGAGGGGAAACAATGGAAATTGCAGAGGTTGAGCCCACTCTCCTGGATGGATTGGCCCCGAGCACTACATCAAGGAAAAATCCCTGCCTAAATTGTTCTAAATTCCTGGCATCATACAACAATCGGCGTTCCTGCTGGGTCAAGCTCTCGAGATAAATTCTCCGACTTGCCCCCCTAAGTAAAGGTTGGGTGATCGTAAGATTTGCAAGAGAACCTCCTACTTCAACATCACCACCGCTTAGCTCAATACTCAAGCGGTTAGCTAAAGACACCACCCAATTGGTACCTTTACCTGCAATCCCCCGTACTCCCATATTCAGTCTCGAAGAAAAGTCTGACGGCTCTTCATTTGCTTTTTGAGAGACCTGGCCTGAAATACCTGCAAAAGGTCTGGGCCCGATACGAAACCTCTCAAGGGTTACATCCAAGGCAGTTAAATAAAGTGCTTCTTTTTGACTCTGAAATTCTCGGGAGTGGAGTAAAGCCAATTCCATTGAATTTTCTAAAGTTAAAAATACTTCACCACTTTCATTGGCAGGTAAATGACTTCGCCAACCCTTTGACTTCCCCTGCATGCTTTCATTCCTCTCTTCATAAGCATCGTCTCGCTGTATTCGCTCCGTTACTCTCCTCGCCTCAGGATCATCGGCTGGAATATCTGGAAATTTATAATCTGACTGACTTTGAAGTCTTGATTTTTGATGAGGTTTCCAATCAAAGCCCGGAACTCCCTGCAAAAGCTTTTTTACTTCCAAATCGGCAGCCTCAGGGTCCATCTTTTGTGAACAGCCCATGGAGAATAAATAAAAGACGGAGAGTAAAAATCCTCCCTTTACCGTGGAATCTAAATGATTACGGATCAAAAAACTCATACAACGAAAAGCGGAAAAAGCTTTTTCTAAGAAAATCGACATTATAGAACATCCATGCGGCAACCATTTGCTAAGACAAGCAGGAAACCTAGTATGAAGGAAAGATTTCCATCCGAGGAAGAGACAAAACAGAGCGATACACAAAAAGCGAAATCAGAAAATTAAAAAAACATCTTCCCCCGAACAAATATGTCAGATTGCCCAGTTAGAATCACTCGATTTCCTTTTAGTTGACAGCGAACTTCTCCTCCCCTTGCGGAATCTTGCCAGCCAACAAGTTGATCCTTGGCTAATTTCTTTCCCCAATAAGGGGCCAACATACAGTGGGCTGATCCCGCAACATGATCTTCATCAATACCAATCCCAGGGGCGAAGAAACGAGAAGTAAAATGGTAACCTATTTTCGCAGTTTTAGCGGTCACACTGATTCCACGACATGAACTAATTCCTGCGAGGAGGCGAAATTCAGGGGTTAATGCTCGAACTGTTTCCTCATCAGAGAAAATACAAAGACAATCTGTCCCAATATAGACTTCATCCGGGTAAGAGCCTAGACCTTCAACTAACACCGAAGATATCGAAGATTTTCGAAATGGTAAACTCGGAAGATTCAAAGATATACTTTTGCTTTCGTTACGGTGTACTTGAATATCTCCCGCTAGACTCGAAAAGAATAAAGATTTAGTTTCAGCGATCAACCCCTCCTCATAAAGAACATGGGCAGCCGCTAGAGTGCCATGGCCACAGAGTTCAGTCTCTACCTGTGGAGTAAACCAACGGATTGACCAAATCCCGTTTTTTGAGGGGAAAACAAAGGCGGTTTCCGGCAAGTTTACCTGTAAGGCCATTTTCTGTAACTCATCGGTAGAAAGCCACTCCTCCAAGATACATACACCGGCTGGGTTACCAGAAAAAGAATTCTTACAGAAGGAATTAACGGAAAAAAAAGGAAATTTCATAAAAGTTGCTTGAAGGTACGGCTTTGCCTAGAAGATTCAATGCCAAAGCAGTCTCGCTGCCCAACTTGGTTAGAAATTTTTTCTTTTAATCAAATGGAAGCCAAGCATTTCTCCTCATTACGCAGGGTCAACCCCCCACCCTTTTCGATACACTTTACTGATGAGCTTGTTAGCGTCGGCACGATTCGTTTTTACATTTTTAGCATCCCAGGTGAATCTACCCCCTGCGAGCATGGCAACATTCCCAAGCAGTATGGCTTCTGTCATATTTCCAGAATAATCAAAATTGGACATGGCAATCCTTGGGTTATTTTGCCGAATCGCCTGCACAAGCTCTTCTTTCATTCCATTATCCCCCCGACCATTACGGGGCAGGGATGGGCTTGGTTTTTCAATCTCATTTTTAGTAAGCCACTTGCCTTCTTTATGAACAAGCCAATCGGCCCCATAATCATTGGGCGAATACATCAGTCCATCCGTTCCAACTATAAGAAGCCCACTTTTTTTCGGCGTTTGCCCAAGAAACAGATCCATCGGAGGTAAATTCTTTTGTCCTCTGTTGTCTTGGCCATTATTCCCAATTCTTCCCTCGTACCAATGAAACTTTATGGCATCACGCTTTTCTGTTTTGGGAAACTTCATGAGTACCGTAGCCCAGGCAGGAAAAGTTTCCCCGTTCCTTGGCCCGGTATTCACGGATTTCACCGTGGTTGGCTGGGTCAATTCGCACCCCATAAAGGCAAGATTGGTGGTATGACAAGCCATATCTCCAAGAGCTCCCGTACCATAGTCGAGCCATCCACGCCATTTAAATGGGGTGTAACAGGAATGATAGGGTCTCATGGGTGCAGGCCCGATGAAAGAATTCCAGTCGAGATAGGAAGGGAGCTCCATTTTTTTCTGAGGACGGGCCGTAACTTGTGGCGATTGAGGCCAAACAGGGCGATTTGTCCAGGCATGAATCTCTTTAACCGAACCAATTCCACCTGCTTGTAAAAATTCTGCTCCCTCTCTAATACCATCCGAAGCCGTACCCTGATTCCCCATTTGAGTGCAAATATTTTTTTTACGAGCCATAACCGCCAACTGACGAGCCTCCCACACCGTATGAGTCAATGGCTTTTGCACATACACATGAATTCCCTGCTTCATTGCCATCATCGTAGCCGGTGCATGGGTATGATCTGCGGTGCTCACGGTGATGGCATCAATTTTACTACCTAGTTGGCTTAACATTTCCCGATAATCAGAAAATTGCCGGGCTTGTGGATGCTTCCTAACCGCGACTCCTAGCCTCCTGGAATCGATATCACAGGCAGCGACAACATCACCGTGCATTGCTAAACCATCGAAATCCCCTTTTCCTTTCCCCCCTACTCCTATACCGGCAACCTGCAGCCTTTCATTGGCCCCAAAAACTTGGGATGGGAAAAAATTAAATGAAAAAGCACTGGCTGCGGCAGCCCCTATAAAGGTTCGGCGTGAATAATGAAAAGTTTGAACGTAGGGGGATTTCATAGAACAGTTTTATTAACGAATTCGAAAGAAAAGTTTTTCAACAAAAAAAATGTAAAGAATTTATAATTTCTATGACCCGCTACCCCCTGTCCTTTATTCTTTTGGTGAGATCAGCTTGGACTTTACTTTCTTAAAATAATTTCCCCGCTCAGCTTCATTTAAAGTGCGAAAATGTTCCATTTCAGCTCTCTTTTTTTGAGGATCCAGTTTTCTCCAATACTGGCTCAAGGTCTTTGTTCGAGTTTTTAAAGTCATCATGACCCGTTGCTTCTCTGCGATTGGGGCATTACGAAAATGCCTGAGACGTTCACTCATTGCCTTTCTTTGCTCTTGGCTCATCAATTCTACCCGTTCAATTGTTTTTCTCATCACCCGTAACTTTTCAGGCTTTGCCTTCAAAAGCCTTTGAAGCAATTCTATCTCCATTTGCTTAAAACCTTCTAATTCAGAGTTGGTCATTGGCCTTTTAACTTTTTCTTTTTCCGTGGGTTCGGCGATCAGACCAAGCAGAAAGGTACAATGCAAGATTAGCAGTGGGTATATTTTCATATCTTATTTTTGGAGGGGGTGAAGCATAACAAATAAGTTCAGCGCCTCATCATCCAGCAAGACTGTTGACTGCTCAAATTCGTTGCTAAAAAACATAACATCTTCGAGCAAGACTCGGTCCCTATCAGATAAAATGGAGGAAGGAACCAAAGCCACTGAATCCGAAGGTAGAGATTCGTCTGTTGACTGCATAACAAAGAATAAAAACAACAGGCAGGCAGCAATAGCCAAAGAGGTGGACCAAAATGTATACCTTGCTCTTTTGCTAAACCGTCTATTTTCCGCATTTACAATAATCGTAGTGGCAGAAATTGGCTCTTTTATTTCTACATCTACAGCCTTTAAAAACTTGTCGATCTTTTCGTCCAATTGATCACTCATAGTTCGCCCTTTTTTTCTAATATTTTCAATCTATCTTTTAATTTTTGCCGAGCCCGATGAATCCATGTCTTCACCACCTGCTCACTTACTTCCATAAGGTTTGCAATTTCCAGGTAACTCCATTCTTGCTGAACCCGTAGAAGCAGGGCAGTTCTTTGCTTTTCTGGGGTACCCTGCAGAACATGCTGAAAAATTTCCTTCCACTCATCGACCACTGACTTTCCATCTAAACTCAAGGAAGTCATACTAGTTAATTCCTCCTGGAACTCGATGGTTTGGGCTTTTTGTTTCCTCTTAATTTCATCTATTAATAAATTCCTGGCTATGGTAAATAACCACGAAGAAAATTTAGCCGACGGTCTGTACCTGCTCGCCGCTTTGTAAATTCTAATAAATGTCTTCTGGGTAAGATCCTGTGCATCGGCATGATTTCCTAAAGATCGGTAAAAGAAGCGATACAACGGCTCTTGCCATTTCCCCACAAGTAAACCCATGGTCTGCTTTTCCCCATCCGCTACCGAACTCAACCACCGCGATTCCTCGGAGGGCTCAACCTCATCCGTAGATGGTTGCTTATTCTGAGTTACCTGTGAACTCACAGGGAAAAATAAAGTCTTGGCGGAAGTGTATTGCATGTACAATACGAGGAAACAGGTTTCATCCAAAAAAGTTGCAAATAATTTTAATCCAACAGTAACAACTGCAACGCGTCCACCACGACATAACCCTGAGTACCATCATTTCGAAGGGCAACCGAGTATGGTTTTCCTTCTTTAAATTCAAAAGAACCAAGGGTGTGCCAAATTTGGCCGATCCCATCCACTTTTCGTTGATCTACAACTTTTTCTTCCACCCCTTGCTCACTGGTTACCACATATTTTACTGTCCCCGCCCGATTACCTGATGGTATGTAGGAAACTCTTACTTCGTAAAGGCCGTCACTTTTCGTAGAAAATGGGAATTCAGCCGACCTCATCCCTTTACCACCGTTCCCGTCATGAAAATATCCGTTGCCGACAAAAGGTCTTAAGGAAGAACTTTGCGTCCATTCCCCTTTCAATTTTATCCTTTCCCCGTCCACAATAATTCCGGGTAATCCCAGGGGATTAATCCCTTGTCCGGTTGCGATCATATTATTTTCTTGAAGCTCTAGTATTTGGCCATCCGTGCTAAGCTTTTGCTTTAATTTCTCATAGGAAACTTGTTGCACATTAATTTCTTCATCAATGGCAATTGAGGCAGCAGTAACCGCTGATTGAGCCAAAATCATAAAAACAGGCTCCATTCGCAACGAACTAAATGCAATGTGAGATGATGATAAACAAACAGGAACAAGTAAGTTTTGGCATTCCTCTTCTTTTGGAGTTAGAGATTGATAAGGAATCTGATAAGGACCACCCGGATCCACCTGTACATCTCCCTCATTCATAACATAAGACTTACCATCCACATCCGTCGCCACATATCTCTGCACATGATGAGAGGCCATAGTGGATGCCCCCATCCCAATGGAGTCCGGGGTCTCAATTTGTCCACATAGATGCTTCTCAGTGAGTACAAAATCACTCACCATCCTCCGAGCCTCACGAACATAAATTTGGTAGGGCCAATGCCCATTATCTTTAAATTCGTCTTTGGCTAATCCCCATTTTGCTATCCGTGCTCGCAATTCAGCAGGAACTCGCGGATCATTGGATAAAAAATAAAAGTACCCCTTTTGATAAGTTTCATGCTCGGCAACCAATCGAGCTCTATCTTCATATGAAGCCTCCGGGTATCCATAATTCATCCCGATATTGTCTGTACTAAAAGGGCCGTAATTATTTGTATCAGTTTTGGCGTTGGGGATTGGATCAAACTTGCCAAAAACAGGCTCAGGTCCTTGAACCAGAGTCCTGAGAAGCAGTTCATATTGGAAAGGATCATACTTTGCTGGCTTCGGAAATGGCACTTTGTTTTGCTCATTCTGAGTAAGGCAGAGCCGAAAATTGTAAGCCTGCATTTTAGCATCGCCGCGTCCCTCTTTTCCGGGGGGATTATTGCTGATTCTGGCAAGCAATCCGCTTGCTCGATCACCCTCAACTACAAACGGGTCAATTTTGGATAAAAACTGATGCTGGTGGGCCCACTTTTTCTGCACACCATTAACCCTTTCCCCATAGACTCGATTCGATTCTCTTCCGACAAAATAAGTCACTCCAGCAGCAGCCATTACGTCTCCCTCATAGGAGCAATCTATAAACATTTTACCTTCATATCGGTTCCCGGACAAGGTATTGATTGCCAGAATGCGCCCATCACGGACCTCCACTCCCTTTTCACGGTCAAGCCATTCGTTACGAATCACTTCTACCTCAAATTCTTCAATCCATGATTCAAAAATATTTTCAGCCACATGAGGTTCAAATACCCACATGGTTCTCTTCTCTCCATCTATCGCCGGTGAACCCTGTCCACGATTCCCAAACTCTTCCATCTTTTGCCACCTCCAAGAATCAACACTTTGGTAGTGCCTCCACACCCGATGATAGAACTCACGGGCTAAACCTCCAATGGCTTCTTTATGGCCACTATCCGACCAACCAAGACCACTACTCGACACCCCCCCCAGGTGAGTATCAGGAGAAACCAATACAACAGATTTCCCCATTTTCTTGGCTTGAATGGCCGCGGTTACTCCCGCCGAGGTGCCGCCGTATACGATCACATCTCTTTGTTTGGTCTCAGCAAAAGAGCTAAACCAACCAAGAAATGCCAAAAAATACAGGTACCGACGAAATATAGAAAATAGAATAAAAGTAATCCCAACCACTGCATTTCTGATTACTTAAAAGCAGATTTCGTTCAAGAATAAACAGAAAAACCGAGTCACATAATGAATGAGTTTTATTTACCTACATTCAATAATTATCAAAAGCTCAAACTTTGGATGTAAATGAACGCAAGCTACTCCTGATTTTTGAGTACTCGTACTTGTATCCGATAGAGCTAATTTTTTTTGATTTTACCTTTATACTTTTGAGTACCAATTCTGGGGAAGTTCCGAGAATGGAAGCACCGAGGTGGATTCCCAGGGTTGGGGCTGGAAACCCAATACCCAAGGGGGCAAAACACTTACGCATCTCCTGCATAAAAACCTGATTTGTTACTGGGTATGGACTGGCAAGATTTACAGGTCCCGAGACATCTGGGCACTTCAGTAAAAACCTGGCTACCCCAATCCAGTCATCCAGGTGCAACCAACTCATCCATTGCGTACCAGGACCCTGAGTGCCACCTAGTCCGAGCTGGGTAAATCTTTTAATTACTGGAAATGCCCCTCCCTCTTCACCAAGTATAATACTTATACGCATGGCTACCTGCCGCACCCCTTCTCTTTGGTGTCCGAAGAACTCTTTCTCCCAGGCACGTCCTACATCCTCAAGAAAACCAACGGCATCCGCTGGGCTGTTTTCATCATGAGCAGGTGCTTCCCCGCGAATATCTCTGTAGATCGAGGCAGTGCTTGCATTTAACCAGACCGGGGGGGGAGTATGACAGGAGGATATCCCTTTGCCTAAAGCCCGGGTCGAATCGATTCGTGAGTGAAGAATTAGATTCCGGTTACCTTTGGTGTGACGACAATCAATAGAACGCCCCGCAAGGTTAAAAACAGCCTTCGCATTTTCCAACTCGACCACCCATTCACCGACAGTCTTGCCATCCCAAGGCACAAGCCTGCCAACCTGTTGAGGATTCTGTTTTTGAACTCTCCCCAAAAGAACAACCTCATAACCTTCTGCAAGAAGAGACTTGGCTAAAGACTGACCTAAAAAACCAGACCCCCCTGCGATTACTACTTTTTTCATACCCTGAGTGGACCCTGCAAAATGTGGGAAACTGGACTCTTAAACGAGGTTTTTAGGATTATGAAAAGGACGAGAGAAACCAAAGGCAGACCGAGTATGTACCCTTTTCCAATCCACGAATACCGGGCCAAATCAGTTAAATCTTTTACTTTATTTAAGAACAATGTTCTTAAAAGAAACTTTCATGGGAGGACCTTGGTGAATCTGAAAGGCGAGCAGTCCTTCAGCTCGTCGGGCTTTCTCATCATTGTCAACAAGCTCCATTGTTTTTACTCCGTTTATGTAGTGAGCAAACTGAAAGCCTTTGGCGGTAATCTTGTACTGGTTCCATTCTCCCTTTTTAACGGCTTTCCCTCTCTCAGCCGACTCCCCAAATTTCTCCACTTTCTTTTGTAATTTCCCCTTGGCATCCACAGACAGGGTGGTTTTATCCCCTCGCAACGATAGAATCCCCCGAAATGCCTCTCCGTAGCAAATTCCAGAGAAGCGGTCACCAATTTCGAGATCCGCCTGATACCCACCAATTCTCCAACCATCATGCTTGCCGGGCTTAACAAAGCTACGGTACTGGATCCCGCTATTTCCAGACTCAACCTTGTAGTCCAGGGTGAGGACAAAATCTTTTAGAACTCCATCTTTCCAAACGAGAAAGGTATTTCCTTTGGTTGGGTTCTCTGGGGTATTCTTTCCGACAATCGCTCCATCTTCCACACTCCAGTGCAAGGGGTTTCCATCCCACCCGGCAAGAGATTTTCCATCAAAAAGAGATTTCCCTCCATACAGAGAAGAAAATGAGATGAATACGAGGGAAAGAATAATTTTTGAGATTGTCATAGTCATAACATAAAAAGAACAACTAACTTTTACGATCTCATTTTTGAAGCAAGGAAAAGTTGACCTCTCTCCTTAAATAGTAGGAAATGAAACCTAGGTCTACGAACTCAAGACTGCCCTCCCCTGATGATTTCTGTCAAAGAATTAAAGATACACTACGGTGAACATGTTGCCGTAGATTCCCTATCCTTTTCGGTAACAAAAGGATCGGTATTTGGGCTCATCGGCCCAAATGGTGCAGGTAAGACCACCACCATCAAAGCCATCGCCACTTTACTGGAGCCAACTTATGGTGAAATTTTCATTGATCATATCTCCGTCCTCCACCAGCCCGAAGAGGCCAGGAAAAAACTTGGATATATGCCTGACTTTCCACCCGTTTATGATGATTTAGAGGTGACGGAGTTCTGCGATCTTTTTGCCCATGCTTATGGACTATCCGGGCCAGAGCGGATACAAAAGGTTGAGGAATGCCTTGTTCTTACCAATTTACAGGACAAAGCAAAAGCCAAGTGTAAAACTTTGTCCCGGGGGATGAAACAACGGGCACTTCTAGCCAAAACATTGGTGCATGAGCCATCGGTCTTGCTTCTCGACGAACCCGCTGCCAACCTCGACCCCAAGGCTCGGATTGACTTAAGAAACCTTCTTCTTCAGTTAGCTTCTGCTGGTAAAACGATCCTCGTATCTTCCCATGTTCTATCCGAACTGGAAGACCTTTGCGACGCCATTGGAATCATGAGAGCAGGGAAAATGGTCGTAAGTGGCGGCCTTGATGAGATTACAAGTATCACATCAGCCGAAAGATTAATTCAAGTAGAAGTGGTCTCTGCATGCGACCAGCTTGAGGCATGCCTAGCCAAGTTTCCATCCATCTCAAAAATTTCCAAACTGGATGGAACCGGCAAGCGCTTTTCCCTTTCCCATTCTGGTGACACCAAGGATGCCTCCTCCATCTTAACTTCTTTAATCCAATGGGGAATTCCTGTTGCAAGCTTTCACCGTAAGCAATCAAAGGTGGAGGATTTATTCCTCGATGTGGAAGCCGGGCGGATGAAAAAGAATTCTAATCCATGAACCCGATCATTGTAAAAGGTATCCGGGAAAGGCTACGCCCAAAACACTTAATCGCGTCTGCTCTTTTTTCGCTGATCATTGCCTCAACCATCTACCTATCTGCTTATTTGGACGGCATGCAGTCCAAAAAAGTCTATGACTATTCTTCTAAAAACCATCAGGTTATTGAAGAAAACCCGGTCAATGGTGCCCGTAATGCATTCACCTACTTGCTTGGCTTCCAGGGATTTCTCTTGATGTTTATTGGAACCGGCAGGGTGGCATCGGTCACAGCTGAGGAAAAAGAGTCGGGACTGCTTGACTATCAGCGTATGACTCCCATGCACCCTTTTGCCAAGGTCACGGGTTATCTCTTTGGTTTACCTGCCCGGGAATATTTCATGTTCTTTCTCACCCTGCCCTTTCTTTTTCATTGTATTGTCATCGGCCAGCTTCCTTGGCTTGATCTTTTACAATTGTACGCCGTTTTCTTTTCTTCTGTCATCCTCTATCACTTAACCGCGCATGTAATTGGGATGGTTGTGCCTCGGCCCCGGGCTGCTTCCTGGGTTTCACGAATCGCGGTCCTGGGGCTCTATGTGTTCCTACCCGGTCTGGGTCAGGCGGGAATATCCTTTCTTTCTTTTCTTACCATCTTACCCACTTACTTTGGGAAAATTTTGCCCCATCTTTTATTTATCGGAGAAAACAGACTGGGAAGATTTGAAGCAAAAGTTGCGGAATTCTGGCATGATGTCCCCTTTTTCACCACTTTGATTTCACCATCCGTTTTCACTTTTTTTATGCAAGGATTGCTTATTGTAACCCTTTGGATTACCGCTCACCGAAAATGGAGGAATCAAGCATTGCCCGCATTTTCCAAGCCCATGGCAATTGGTCTGTTTGGCATTTTGCAAATTCTTTTGCTCGGTTCGCTCTGGCCATTTTTCTCA
>ERZ807291.4087-NODE-4087-length-19782-cov-7.989203_pt1 | contig 19782 bp, 10 predicted proteins | sample MGYA00521257_ERZ807291 | MGnify/ENA primary metagenome ERZ807291 (study PRJEB31413, sample SAMN03169783) | marine metagenome | biome: Marine; feature: Water; material: Subsurface seawater | place: North Sea | collected 2011-04-28 | depth 1 m m ... | reverse complement strand
TCTATTCTTTCTTTCCCTTCTTCTTCTTATCCTTCTTCTTCACTTCCACTTCCTCCTCCTTCACTTCCACTTCCTCCTCCTTCACTTCCACTTCCTCCGCCTTCACCTCCTCCTCATTTACCGTGTCTACACCCTTCTTCTCCTTCCACAACCTACCTACCTCCCTCATCAAATCCTGGCGAGACATCTCCGGATTATCATTCTTCACCACTGACATCGTCTCTTTAACATACAAGTTGTATGCTGTAGGTGCCCTCTTCTTCTTCTCTACACCATCTTCCTCCTTCTTCGCCTTCTTCGCCTTCTTCGCCTTCTTATCACCCTTCTCTCCCTCACGAATCTCCTTGAATACTTCAGTTAGCATCTTTGCCAACTCGCCGCGGGTATATTCCTTCTCATAATCAACCTTCGAGTTGAAAGTAGTCAGAATCTGCTGAGTAGTAGTCATCACTTGTTGTGTTGTAATTATTTACTTCAACACTTTTAATCAGTTTTTTTTACTTTCGTCACTTTTTTGTACAAATTAGAAAAATAGTACATATCCTTAAAATAATTTAAAAAAATAAATTATATTTGAAATTTTTATAAAAATAAATATATGTACTTTTTTTTTAATTCATTATTTAAATTTTGCATTATGATGAAATAATTATTATTATTATATTATTAATGTAAAATATAAGTTATACGTATTTATATCAGTTATAATTTAAAAACTATAATAAAAAAAATGACATTGCGATTTACTTTTTTAAGGTAAATTTAAACTAATTTTTTAACTTTTGGTTTAGTAGGTTTTTTAACTTTTGGTTTAGTAGGTTTTTTAACTTTTGGTTTAGTAGGTTTTTTAACTTTTGGTTTAGTAGGTTTTTCAACTTTTGGTTTAGTAGGTTTTTCAACTTTTGGTTTAGTTAGTTTTTTAACTTTAGGTTTAGTAAGTTTTTTACCTCCACCAATCCTCGAAAGGCCGCGTTTTAAAATAGCAATAAATCCTTCGGGGCATGTTAATGAATTAGGATCGTTTATATACAAAGCGATTAAATTAAGATATTTATTCTTCAAATCAATATATTTTTGTACTTTTTTTGTATTGTTTTTATATGAGTGAAAAATACACAACATATCAATACTTATAATTAGTTTAATTCTTTGAGCAATTAAATATCCATTCGAATAATATTTATCACTTATTTCATATTGGTTTTTTAACTTATTTGTAATGATAACCGATTTTAATAAATTATCTTCATTAGGAGAACCATCATATCCTTCATATTTTAAGTTGTATTTTTTGTACACGTTTCCATGGTCTTTGGCGTCCTTATCCAATAAACTTTTCATATCTTGTGTTCTTTTGTTTATAACATTGTCTATAAAGGGTTTAAAGTTTTTATCGTTTTTATCGTCTTTTCTTTGTTTATTTTTACAATAATTACTAATAGCAGTATCTATTTCATTACAAATAGTGTTAAGACATTTATTACCAAAAAATCCGTATGTGTAGTGGTCGTATTCATACTTTTTTATATACTCAATAAAAGAGGACCCATTCTTGTGATTCTTGGCAGGGGTAAGAAGGTAACGCGCAATAACCTTAAATTTGTCCGGGCTATCGTCTATTGCTAATTTATCTGTCAAACTTCTTTCGGCTGCTGTATATGTTTCCGTATAAAAATCTATTAAAACACCCGCGTCACATAGCACTATATTTCGGGCATTTACATGCAGGTTCGGATGTTTATAAATGAGTGTATAATCATAAGGATTTAAATATGTTTTAGTTATTGCACTCGTAATATCTTCGCGATGTCTATTTGTTGGTTCCATTCTATATATAATGTTTTTTTAAATTCATGCATTTCTTTTAAAATTTCATCTTTATTTATTAATTACATTATTTTTTACTTCTGGAACTTCTTCTTAAATTAGTAGTATCTTGTTTTTTAGGATACTTTGAATTTATTAATAAAATTATAAAAATAAAAACTTCCATTTGATATATGCTTTTTACATGTTTTATTATAATTTAAAAGATATATATAATATATGGACAGTATAATATTATTATTAACGGGTATATTAATATCAATTATATTAATTATAATTGGAGTCATTATGGTATATTACAATTACAATACGTATATAAAGACATCTGGAATTATAGAAGAAGCAGAATGTGGATTAGACAGAGATGTTAAAAATTTTGTTTATAAATGCAAAGTAAAATTATCTCATATAATAGAAAATAAAAAATATATAAATATTAAAAATATAAAAACAGAATTGATTCCGTATAGAGAATATGATACAATAGAATTATATTATAATAAAAATAATCCAAGTGAAATAATTACAACAGAAGGTATAGAAAATATATATACATATATACCGTTTATTTTAGGTATTATTTTATTTATAATTTCTACAATATCATACTTAATATTTATGTAGACTTTCTAATTTTTGAATTCTTTTTTCTAAATTTTGAATATGTTTAACTAAATATGGTATAAATGAAATATAATTAACTGATTTATAATTATCTAAGCCTCTTTTAACTAAATCTGGAAAAATTTTTTCAATATCTTGTGCAATAAACCCAGCATTAGAAGTGTTTGATTTATTACTATCTTTCCATTGAAATGTAACTGGTTCTAATTGTAATAATTCATTATTATATTCTAAACTATTAATATTTTTTTTTAAATTAAAATCAGACATTGTTGTACTAGAGAATGCTGTTATATCAAATTGTGCATGTATGCCATTGCAATGGATGAACCCTGCGCCTGTCAAATCAGGATAATGATAATCATAACCTGTTCCTGTCATAATTATTTGCTTAGACTCTGCGTTATAAAAGGATGTATTTACACCCGTCAACATATTAGTTCCGTCTGGGAAAACCAATTCTTCAACTTTTAATGGTTTAATAGAATAATTAGATACACCTGATAATTCAAATACTGAATTTGGTTCATCGTTCAGGAAAAAACATAATTTATCTGAATTAAGTGTGACCTTACCACCAGTATTCCCATTCTCGATTATGATATTCGAAGTATTGTTTCCTGAACCTATTTCAATTTTAGATAAGTTATCCTCTAAAGAATTAAAAGAATTTGATGTACATATATGAGTTTTTTTCGTGATGCTGTCATATAATAATGGTAATTCGATTCCATCGGGTTCTACAATGTTAATTTTCGAACTTTTTAAAATGATATTGGACAAGGTATATGCACTCGGTTGAAGTTCGCTTGCAAATAAATTGTTTGACGATATAGAAAGTAAATTCGTTTCTACCTCACTCCGTGTATACAAATCTGCTACACTTTCAAGAGTGGAACCGTCAATATTAAAGGTGATACTGTCACAAATTAGACTTAAATTACTATCCAATTTAATACTTTTTATGCTATTATCAATAATATTACTACCATTTAAATTAGCACCAGTTATGTTTAAAGAAACCGGAGTGGGAATAAATTCAGCATCAACGATGCCAGTAATAGTAACATCACCTGAAAACTTAGAACCTGTGAGAAAACTGGTACCATCGCCCAAATTAATTATAGCATCATTAACATTTGATGCGGGAATTGCCCCTTGTATCTGGGTTGTTCCGGAAAACAATCCATGACCTATTGTTGTATCATTATTTATCACAATAAGTGCTCTATCAATGTGTGCTGGACTTATGGTGCCTTCTATTGATGCATAGTTTATTCTACCATTACCGGTAATAGTTGCGGTGCTGGAGATGGATGCTGAACCTATATTTGAGGCATCGACAGAACATAATATTTGCACTTCAGATAATTTATGATCACCTGTAATATTTGTAATATTTGCTGAAGATGATATGGTAGGTCCATCCCCAATTAAAGAAGAATCAATTGTGCCAGTAATATTGACACCACTTAATTTATTTCCGCTAGAAGCGTTTATATTTGAACCAGAAATATTAATATTTGCCGGAATTAAGGAAGGGTCAATACTTGCAGCCCCAAAGTTATATGTCAAATCATTAGAAAATTTATATGTTTGGCCGGCTGTGCCGTATGGGCCTACTTTCAGCATACTTCCATCTATTGTCACGGACGAACCAATTAAACTTGGATCAATAGAAGTATCTGTAGTATTAATAATGACACTTGAAAGGGTACCTGCTCCAATCTTAATCTGGTCTGGTGTAAGGGTAATTTCTCCAATTAAACTTGGATCAATAAGAGAAGTATCTGTAGTTGTATCAATAATGACATTTGAAAGGATACCTGCTCCAATCTGGTCTGGTGTAAGGGTAATTTCTCCAATTAAACTTGGATCAATAAGAGAAGTATCTGTAGTTGTATCAATAATGACATTTGAAAGGATACCTGCTCCAATCTGGTCTGGTGTAAGGGTAATTTCTCCAATTAAACTTGGATCAATAAGAGAAGTATCTGTTGTAACAATAATGACACTTGAAAGGGTACCTGCTGTAAGCTCAATCTGGTCTGGTCTAAGGGTAATTTCTCCAATTAAACTTGGATTAATTTTTTCATCACCCGATAATATAGTATTAATTTTAATTGAATTGGTTGAATCGGTATCGTCAATAAGACTAGCAGATAGTGTTAAAGTTTCAATATATGAGCGTGGGATGGTGGCTGTGCCGCTAAGCTCAACGACTGTATCTTTTAAACTAGTATCAGACAAATTACTTCTATGAACAAATGCATTGTGAATCATGCCGTCCGGAATGTCACCGTTAATAATTACATTACTAATTATAAAAGCGCTATCGACAGGGTTTGATATTTGTGATATATCAATATTTATATTTTGAAAGTTATTAATATTAATATCATTTGTTTCTGATGTTATATTTGTTGTACCAGTAAAAGGCGAATCGAAGACTATGTCTGATATATTAATATTTATATTAGCAAATTTTTGGATATCAATCTTATCATCAGTTTGTTGTGATAATATTGTTGTTACACCAGCGTAATTCTGGGCAGTTGATAAAGTTGTACTAAAACTATCAATTATTATATTATCAAATAATCCAATATCAATTGGTATTTGATTATCATTAGTAATTTTAGCACCATCTATACGAATTCCTCCAAACTCAATATCAGAATAAGCGATTGATATATTTTGTAGTTTATCACCTGATATTGTGCCATGTAATTTATCACTTGATATTGAATTATTTGCAATATTATTATTTCTAATAGTTCTAGGAGCAAATTTATTACCGTTTATTAAATTTTGGTAATAAAGATTGTTGGGGTCTGTATATCCTTGTAGAGGTATGTCAATTAATCCGTCAGCATCCGGGGCCACCGCGACGTCCGGATACAAGTTAGACGCTTTACCATTATAACCATATATATTGTAAGACTGTATTGAACGATCTAACATATTGTGATTAGTAATAATAATAGCGTCTGATGTATACAGTACAGTACTATCAGAAGCGGTTTGTGCGTCAATATAGTTAATTAATTGATTTGATGTTTCTTGTATACTTAAATCAATTGCAGCGGTGTCAATATCTATATCTAATAAATCAAGAGAAGTCATTTCCCATTTATCTGAATTGAAATTATATGAAACATATGCTTTTTTCTTGTCGGCTTCTGGCGGTACGGTACTTAAATTTATTTTAATTATAACTACACCCGAACCACCTCTCCCTCCAACACCATCCCCCCCACCCCCGCCACCACCACCACTATTTAAAGCTCCATTTATTTGATTTTGTTCTTGTGGATTGCCATAACTATATCCATTATATGCGACTAATGATTGAAGTGGTGTAATAAATACCCCCGCCCCCGCACCTCCTCCGCCTACCCCCCCATGTGGCACTTTATGGGGGTCGCTAATAGGAATGGAGGTCCCAAATCCTCCACCTCCACCCCAGTAATATTTATCATGTATATTATCATTAATAAATTCAATTGAATTTATGAGCAGTGATAGGTCCCTGATTGGTGATTCTTTAACACTAGAGTTAATAGTGCCCCCGTTTCCTCCAATATAAGAAGTAATTTTATGTTGATTATCCTGATAATTTACCACACCATTAACAAGACAAGTTCCGCCAATACCCCCGATTCCTTCATTGCCCCCCGCCCCCACCCCTCCGTGTGCAATTAATCCGAATGCTGTGCTTTCGGTGCCTGAATTTCCACCTGATCCACCTGAACCATCTGATCCACCTGAACCATCTGATCCACCTGAACCACCTGAACCACCAGAACCACCAGAACCACCAGAACCACCAGAACCAACTGTAATTTCATAGATTTTATTTAATTGTACATCAAAGTCTTTATATAATATAGTACCTCCTCCTCCGCCCCCACCTGTATAGTCGTTTCCTCCATTTCCACCACCGCCACCACCAACTATTAAAACATCAATGTTTGTACCTATTTGAAATTCTAAATTATATGTAGTTGATGATGAGCCCTTGTCATTATCATGTGTTAAAATAATATATTCGTAATATGTATTATTATCCCCATTTTGTGGATCATATAAAATATTTGACCTATAATAACCCGTATCATCAACAATATCATTATTAACTTTAGGACTATGAATAAAATTAATATCAAGATTATTAAATTTGGTAAATGGTATTTTTGGTATTCTTTCAATATCAATTTCGCCACTAGTTATTCTTTCTGCATTAATATTTAATATATCATTATGTGTACTTTTAACATAATTAGAAATATTTGAATCAAGTTCGTTAATATTATCATTAATCGCGCTGATATTAGCATTTATATATATATTACAATCATTAATATACTCAAATATATTATTACTTGTAATATCAATAAAATTTGAAAAATTTTCAATTTTATTATCCAAAATATTTGAGTGGATATATATATTTTCCGTTACTGTAAGTTGTAATTGATTAAGGTCATAATTTAATTCCCATTTATCATCAATCCAATTATATTGTAATATACCCGGTGTAACTGGAGTGACTTCATCTTCGAGTGATGGTATCGAAAATTTTGAGATTGGTATATTTGGTATTAAGTCTAAATTAAATATACCAGTATCATTAATAAAATTATTATTAATATTCGAAGTATGTATAAATGAAATATTTAACTCCTCTCTGAATATAGTATTTTTAACAGTATCAATGATATCATAATAAATATTCGAAATATTAGTATAATCGGATTTATTTTTATAAAATAAATTATCAGCAAATATATCTCCGTTAATTAATAATGTATTGCTACTATCATTTATTAATGGTTCGGTGCCAATACCTAAATTAACCTTAAATGTATCGCCGTGCGCTTTTTCATCATTGATAATTATAGATAATGCAGTTGTATCACCGTCTATACCATAAATTTTAGTATTTCCAAATATATTTAACATATAATCATTAGTTTTAATAATATCATTAAAATATCTAGGATAATTATATAAATATACCCCGTCTGCACTATCACTAATAGATGTATTAATATTTTGGTTATTATGAGGAACCCCTAAAGATATTTTATGATTTTTATTTGTGGATTTTCTAGCAAGATTATGAGAATATGTTCTAATATATGGTTTATATTTGTAACCGCGATAATTAACATAACTTTTTTGATTTAAATTTAAGATAGGTCTTAGTTGTGTTAAAAGATCATCGTCTGTAATTATTATTTCATCTGGAGGAGTGCTATTATCATCTAAAACCTCATTAAACGCTTCAATAATTTGAGTGTGATAAGGATCGGCGATTTTAAATGATGGCATATCAGGAGTGTCATCTTTTTCCCATTTAGTTCCAAAAGAATTATCTGAAAAAGTTGGTTCAATAACACCTTTAGTGTCAATACATATATTATAATTTTCCCCAAAAGAAAGTATATTATATTCACCTGTAATATGTTCTATTATATGTTTTGAATTTTTTGTATTAAAACGATCGTCAAATAAAACATCAATATTATCATAATAATTAATTTGAAATACATCGTTTTGTATAACTTGGGTTTTAGTACTTTCTGGAAAAAAATCAAAACTTTTTTGTGAAATAGTTTGTTGATAAAATATTTCCTTTATTTGACTAGATTTTAAATTTAATGATGGGGAATTTCCGTATACAGTTATAGCAGGTTTTATATTAGTATCAATGTGTGTATCGATAGAAATTATACTATTATAGTATAATTCTTGATAATTGAATTTATTTTCTGTATCAAATAATAATAAATTACTAGTTAATACAGTATCGCCAATATCAGTAATTAATTTAATGCATGTATTATCAAATGATAATAAATTATCATTATTTGATATTGTATCAACTTTTAATTTTGAAATTATAAATTCATTATCATCATTGAAGTTTATACCACCAATATTATCTAGATATGACTGATTAAAATTGATATAATTATTTGACATTGAACTTGAAATAGTATTTAATTCAATGCTGTCAGCAGATATGGTTCTATTTGGGGCATAAATAGAATATTTTGATATTTCGTTATATGTATCATTATCATATATTAATGACCCATAATTATCAATATTCAACATTGATTGTTCATTATATGTTAAATTTATAAAATCTGGTTTTTGAATAATATTTGATGTATAATCTGTTACAGTTTGACCTTTCTCTATATTTATAACGGTGTTAAGATATATAATGGGTAAATGTATATTAAATAATGGTGTAATTTTTTCTTCAGGTATATAATAATAATATTCATCCTCCACTATATATTCGTTGCAATATATATCTCCAATATCTAATGAATCCAATTGGGCTTGTGTAAGTGAATATATATTATTATCATTATCTTTGAGTAAACTAATAAAATGTTCTAATTTATTAGTTGCAATTCGCGTATTTAAATTTTTAGAAGTTTCCATATTATGTAGATTTGAAGTGTAATCAAGATATGATTGTCCCCAATCATCAAAGTCGACTGACATTGATTGCTTTTTCCACCACAACCCAGATGCTCGAATTTCAATATGTCTTATAGAAGTAAATGATTGAAAATAGTCACCTGCTCCTCCTGCTAAAATATCTATCAGCTTTTCGCGGGTCAGATTTTTCGGCGCCCCACCAGTGTAGTCCTCTGGGATGTGCATATATAAATGTTTGCTACTTTGAAAAGTCGTAGGCCATGTATCGGATGTTACGGTGGGGTAATTATCCGCTTGCAGCCTCACGGCGAGTGTTATATCTTCTAGTTTGAGGTCTTTAGAAGCACCGTTATAATATATTGTATTAGGATATAATATATTATATGATATGGTAGTTTTAATGTCGTTCGTCCATCTAAAGGTGTTAAAATTATATTCGATTTGGTCAGTATTATGTTGTAAATTATTGGTATTGTATAGTAAATTATATGTCCCTTTTATAAATAGGTTATAATCAGTGTTTTCGGATACCTCAGGTGTTAGATTATTATTAGCCTCTAATTTTAACTTAGTATAATCAAAGTCCAATTTATCATTTATATATTGGGAATGTAAGAAGAAATAATACTCGTTATCATATTGATAATACATTTTATTATTATCTAGTATTAATCTAGATGGTCTATAATAACATTCATTAAAAAGTATATAATCATTTATTTTTAAGTCATTTATTTCAAATGTAGACCATACATCATCCACAAATTCTATAGTATCAGGTGGAACCGAATATGTTATAGTCATATTTGAATTGAGTTTATCGTTATTTATTATATTATGAGTAACATCATAATTAAGTTTTTCCCATGTAGTGTGTTGCGCTTTAACCGAGGCAAATTTAAACATATAATTATTAATATAATTATATGTTTTGTTATCATTATCCTTGATATTTTCTTCTTTGTATGGAAAAATATTAAAAAATTGTTTTTCTGTGTTATTTTTTTCCCATAGATAATTATTACTCGTTTCATATTCAATATTTAAATTCAATAATGTTTTATCAACATTAACATTATGGGCATTAGTATCGTCTAAATTAATACGAACATCATTTCTGTTAATATCTAAAATACCTAAATTGTTATTATTATTTTGTCCAATTGTGATATTTGCATATTTATCTATTTTTAACGCATCAGAATAATAATGGCCTTTAAATGATAAATAATCAGTATGTAAATTATAGTTTGAATTATCAATATTTATATACGAATTAATGTTGTTATTATCACAATTACCCATATTAATATAACCATAGTTATCGATTTTTAAAATAGTTTCATCATTTTTATTAATTTCAAGTAAATTTAAGCTGTTATTCGAATTATTAGTATTAATTTTAAGAGATGTATCATGAATGCCATTTAAGGTGTCCCCTAATGATATTGTAGTAAAATTATTAGCTATCATGTGAAGTCCTTCAATAGTAACTACACCCGCCCCAGGCGTAGGAGATATCTTATCAACATAAATTTGCCTAACGTTTAATGTATTTTCAATATTAATATTAGATGAATCAATTGTAATAATATTAGAACCATTTGATGTATTAAGTATATTAAATACATTATCATTTATATTAAAATTATAATTATAATTTGAAAAATTAATATTACGATTATTTTTATCAATGAATAGTATTGTATCATCATTATTATTAATACTATATGTGTCATTAATATTATTAATAATATTATTATTAATAATAATATTATTATCATCAATATCAATCAAAGCAACATTGTTGTTATATTTAACGAATTGTATATGTGAATTTATTAGTCCAAATCTATATTCATTGTCAAAATTGATTGTAATATTACTATTGGTGTTATCAAAATTACTATTAATAAGTGTAATTAAATCAGGATCTTGGCTAAAATTATTTAAAATAATCTTATTTGTAATGCTATCACCGGAACCGATAGATTGAAACCCACTGTTTCCCCCAATACTAATAGATGCATTATTTGCAATAGGCATTAAAATTAATTTATCTTATTTTTTAAATATATTTATTTTTTATATATTACCACTTAAAAGAAATTATAATATAATATTATAATAGAATTATGGAAAACATATCAAATTTAGAATTAGAAATTAAAAGTATAAATAGTATAAAAAATGTATTATTTATTGACTATTTAAAAAAATCAGACAATTCAATTTTACAAGAAAGAATTGAATTAAATGAAGAACTATATTGTAATTTGTATGATACATTTTTAAAAGACTTGCCTGTATTTATATCAGATAAACATAAACAAATATTAAAGCATTTAAATTTTGTTAAAATAAATAAAGATAAAAGTAAAAATATTTTATATTTAGAACAACATTTTTCAATTAATGAAAATGCTTTGAAATTTTTAAAATATATTAGAACACGTCGAGAATATATATTATCTGAAAAAAAAAAATGGACTATAAAAAAATGATTTACTTATATAAATTATAGTTAATATAAAATGTCAAATTATAAAAAATATTTAGAATATTCTTGGAAATACGCAAAGTTATATAAAATATATGAATCTGAAGTAGAACTTTATAATAATATAAGAGAGTCAAAAATCAAAGAATATAGAAATAAATATATTGAATTAAGATACACATATCAACAATCAAATAGTATGTCGTATAATATTGTTCATAAATCAGTTACATTAAAAAAGCAATATGTATATATGAACGAAGCAAAAAAAAATTATGAAAATATAGAATTAATTTATAATAAATTATATGATTTAGTGAACTCAGTTTGTGATAAATCGCATCATGATATTCATAGTATATAATTCTTGACTAAGTAATTTAAATGCATACGGAATTCTAATTTGTGCAATATCTATATTTGAACAATTATTACATTTAAATATATTTTTTTCAGGATTAACATTTGCATTAATTCCACAGTTTTTGCATATAAATATTCTGTAATTATCTGATACGTCTAACATTCTTTCCTTAAGAAATCCACTCATACCATGAGATAGCAGAGCATCTCTTTCCATCTCTCCCAATCTTAATCCACCATTTCGCGCTCTACCCTCAGAAGGTTGTCTTGTTAACATCACAATTGGTCCATTTGAGCCTCTGCTGTGTAATTTATCTGAAACCATATGTTTAAGTCTTTGATAATATGTGGGTCCTATAAATATTTCAGTTTTAATTTGTTCGCCTGTTCTGCCATTATATAATATTTCATTTCCATATTTTTCCATACCAGATTGTTCTAATATTGATGCGATGCTTTCAACGCTGCAACTAGTAAATGGCGTAGCATCTCCATAACTTCCAATATGACAAGCTGCTTTACCCATAATACATTCCATTAATTGCGCCATAGTCATTCTAGAAGGGATAGCATGTGGGTTCATGATAATATCAGGTGTTATCCCATCTTTTGTAAACGGCATATCTTCGTTATTATAAATCATTCCAATAGTACCTTTTTGAGCACTGCGACTAGCTAATTTATCTCCAATTTCTGGCTTTCTGTTATTTCTAATACGAACTTTGCAAAAATTATATCCATCGCAATTAATATTATTATAATTTAAATCAATATATCCTTCGTCGCTTGCCTTCATGCATGTACTACTGTCTTGATATATTTTTACAACCCCTTGTTTTTTGGGCATAACCTTACCGATTATAATATCATTACCGTCAACATATGTATTTTTGGGAACAAAACCATTTTCTGCTAATTTGTCATAAGAAAATGTTTTTTGATTAACACAATTTTCAGGTTTTGTAAATATTTCTTCTTCGCCGGAACTATGATTTTTTGTACATTGATCTCTAAATGCTTTATAATATGTGCTTGTAAATAGTCCCCTATCTAAAGATGCTTTATTAAGCATAACACTATCTTCTTGATTAAACCCGGTATGTGTCATAATAGCAACAATAGCATTAGTACCAGAAGGTAATTCGTTACTATGTGTATATTTAGATAATTTTGTAAACACTAATGGTTTTTGAGAATAATTCAATATATTACCCATAGTGTCAACTCTATTATTAAAATTACTCATATAAATACCCAATGCTTGTTTGCCCATTGCACAATTACTAACTGCAAATCCATTACCTCCAATAAAACTATGATTATCACTTTCAACAGTAATATCAGATATTTTTCTATTTTTAGTTAAATATTTGTTATTATATGGAATAAAACATATATCATTTTCGATATATATATCATTTGTCCATTCCTGTAAATCATTATATGTTCTATGAATTTTATAATGATTGTAATGTTTAGAAAATATTTGATAATTATAAAATTCATTTATAACAAATAATTCATTTAATAATTTGTGATTATAATTAATATTATAATAATTTAAATAATAACTTAATAATTCTTTTTTATTTGTATCAACATAATATTTGAAATAATAATCATTAATTTTATTTTGTTGTTTATTTATTAGATAATCAATAATAAGTACAGGTTCGTAAATATTATGTTCAAAACTATTAGTTAATAAATTTTTATTAGATTCTACATTTAAATATGATGATAGAAACTCTCTTTTAATATTATCACTACATTTAGTTAACCATGTAATATCATTGCATAATTTTTTCATAAAAATTACAAAATTTACATCTTTTATATCATATTTATCAAATCCAATATATTTAACATCTTTAACAAATTGAGATTTGTCAATTTCATTTGTAAAATTAAGTTCATTAACATAGTAATAACCACATAATCTCGCAATAACTAGTATGTTATTATGATTACTATATAATGGAATAATTTTTTTATTATTTAAACAAGTATTTCTAATATTATTATCGTCAAATAATAAGTTACAAGTACTGTCATATTCTAACTTATTATTTTTTGTTTTTGTGTAAATACCGATAAATGTATTGCTATCAAATTCTTTAACTTCACGCCAACCACTATTAGTAATAAATTTATGGTCATATGTTGCTGTAATAATTCTACCCGAAATTAAATTGATTTTATAAACTATTTTTGATGTAATTCTATTATAATGATTTATGACCTTTGTATGTTCGAAAATTTTAGTATCAGGGTTAAAGCATACAACATCGTCGCCAATTATAATATTTTTTATTTTTTTATATGTACCATTACTCATTAATACAGTTTCGTTTTCATTAAGACATTGGTAACAATTTCTAGGAGATTGATTATGATCACTGAATGGAATATTAACTCCAAGAATACCATTAATAACACTTGGGTGAATTTCACAATGTGTATATAATGGTGGGCACGCCGTACCTTTGATGCCTTTTTGTAATTCTTGATAATTAATGGCAATCATTGAATTATTTAATTCGTCAGAATCTAAATATTCAATAAACCCTTCTTCGTACTCATCGTGTTTAAATTCGAGTTCCTTATTATAACCAGAGCACGGAGCAATAAATGTGTCAAAACTTTTATTCTTACTAAATTCATTCCATGTAATATTCATTTTTTTAAGAATTTTAATAATTCGCAATTCTTTATTTCCAGTTTTTTTATCACTATCAACAATAAGTAACGGTCTAAACATTCTACCAGCTTCCGTGCTTAATTGAATAATACGACCTTTAATATTCCAAACAATTGAAGTCATTGGATAAATAATACCAGACCGTTTATAATTTTTTAATTTATTATATAAATATACGGGGTCTTCGTGATATCCACAAATATACCCATTTATTTGTACGATAACAGTATCATTGCTTCCTAAATTTTTTAAATAATTAATATCGTCATAATTAGTTTCAATTGTTTTCACATCTAAATCTGATAATAGTTCTCTAATAAGTTTACTATTCATTAGTAGCGAAATATTAGTAGTTAATGCCATATTTTTGACAAGACCAACAGATGCACCTTCAGGTGTTTCGGCTGGACATATCAATCCAAATTGAGAAGCGTCTAATTTGCGAGGTTGAACTAACTTACCATTTTTTTCCATAGATGTATTAATTCGTCTTAAATGTGATAATGTACTCGCATATGACATTCTATTTAAAACTTGCGAAACACCTTGTTTAATATTTTGAAATGTTCCAATACTTTTAATACCCCAATTTCCTGTAGAAAGTGAATATTTTAACCAAGAATCAAGTAACGATTGTTTAAAATAACGATGGATATTAGTATTCGTGATAATATCACATGTAGAAATATTTCCACTATTTACTCTCCATAAACCTAATTCTCGTTCAATTAATCCTTTTATTTCTTTTGTCATTTTGCTATAACACTGTCTAAATAAATTACTCATCAATATACCAGGACTATCAATTCTTTTATTAATGTAAGAATCTCGATTATCATAATTATCTAATTTTAAATGAATTCTAATAATTTTGCGAATCATATACCCAAGATAAATTGCTTTACTTTTGTAATTTTTACCTACATGTGGTAAGAAATCATTTGTGATATAAGTATTTAATAACTCAGTGCATTCTGAATAACTACTTTTGTATCCACCCGTCATTACACGAATCATGACAGTTTCTGCTTGTTCCTTGGTATGAACATCACAAGCATCTTCGCAACACGCCATAAGTTCATCAATTATTCTGCTATTATTAATATCATCAATGTCGTAAACAATATGTTGAATAATTTCTTTATCACTATTTATTCCTAAGATTCTAAACATAATAAAGACTGGAATTTCACTTTTAATAAATGATGTATTAAGTCTTATAATTCTTCCCATGTGATTTATTTTCCCTGTCATATTAAGACTTGTTGTTTTTGGAGGAAGATAACTATTATCACTTGTAGAACGAATTTCTGCATAAATACCGTCTGTATTATTATTTGGTGGAAATATAAGTGTTTTATTTTCATTAATTCTATCTTGTGAAATTAAAACTTTTTCATTACCGTTAACAATAAAATAACCACCGTAATCATATTTGCATTCATTATTATTTTCTTCACCAACACCGTGAACCTGTTGTAATAAACATGCTTTAGATCTTACCATAATAGGGATTTTTCCAATGTAAACATTCTCGACAGTTTTATCAAATTTTTCAATAATCATATCACTATTGATATTTTCAATTATCAAATGAACATCAACATATAAACTACTAGAATATGTTAAATTATTCATTCTTGCGATATGTGGACTCATTATTGTTAACGAACCATCTGCTAAGTGATATGATGGTTTTGTTAGCGAAGGATTAATAACATTCAAACTAATTTTATAATTTTGTAGAGAAATGTCCATTTTACTATTTGAACCAATCTTAATAGGATTAAAACCAGTAATAATATGAGATAATGTTGTATCTAAAAATTTATTATAACTTTCTATTTGATGTTTTACCAATGGATTACATGCTTCATTTGATCCACCTTTATGAAAATATTTATCAAGAATGTCCCAAGAAATATTGTCAATATTTTCAGTAGTCATCAAATATTAATAATAATTGATTATAAATTATATATATTCATTTTTTATTTTTTATATAAAATTATTTATAAATCATTTTGTATTCTACTTCATTATCTATATAAATAATAAAGTTATTTTTGAAATAAAAATTACATAATTTTTTAGTATTTTCTTTATGTTTATCTATATATAAATAAATAGGTAGTATCAAAATTTCTTTACACTTATTAATTATTTTAGTTGCAATACCTTGTCTTCTATATTCAAAACTTGTACATAATTGATTTAATAAATTATCATATATACCAACAAATCCAATAATTTTTTTATTTTCAGTATAAACCACTGCTTTTTCATAATCTTTAAATCTATTTGTTTTAAATGACATATTTATTAAATTGTTACATTGTATTAATTCGTTATTATCCATACAATTAATATATTTTAATGAAATCATTATAAAAAGTAAATATTTTAAAACGCCAATTAATAATGCGTTATATTTATTTTTTAAAGATATGTACTTTTAATAAAAAATGATTTAAATATTATCAAATAATTAAAATACAAATGAGATATTACAATATCCTTATTATAATATTATTTGTATTTGAATATACAAATGCATTTAATAATAATATTTATTCATTTAAAATGAACAATGATAATATTAAAAAATTAAAAGATACTAATAAAAATTATATAGATAGAAATATATATGCGCGATATTTAATTGATAAAAGAAAATCAGAAAAAATTTTTAGAGAACAAACAACAACTTTAACAAGATATATTAATAAAAAAGTAAATAATTCAAACCAGATAGAAAAATTAGAAAACATATCAAATTTCGATAATGAAGAAATAAAAATTAGAAAAATCATTATAGATAATGTTGTATATATAGATGTTAATAATGTTAAAAATATAAAAATATCTACTCAGAAAAATAATATTAAAATAGAATTAGATAGGCTAGAACTTGATAATAAAAAAATATTAAACGAGTTGGACATGGTATCAAAAAATATTAAAGAGTTAGATACAATATTAAATTTACTTGACATATTTTTGACGATATTAAAATAAAAAGTATATAAGAATATATATATATATATATATGATAAGTGGGTTATGTAATAGTTATAATTAAATAAAAATAATTATAACTTAATTTATTATACAAAAACGATTATTTTTATATTAAATATAACTCATAATTTTGAGTAGTTGTCATCGTGCCCGAGTGGTCTAAGGGGACAGACTTAAGATCTGTTGTGCAATGCACGCGTGGGTTCGAAACCCACCGATGACAATTGATATGCTTTATTGTTATATTTATTCATCATTTATTTTTTTATTTAATATAACTCATAATTTTGAGTAGGTCATCGTGCCCGAGTGGTCTAAGGGGGCAGACTCAAGTTCTGCTGTGCTTTTGCGCGCATGGGTTCAAATCCCATCGATGACATAAAATTATTCGTTATATTTTTTTTTTATTTTTTTTACAAGCATAAAAGCATAATAATGGGGTACCTTTATCATTTTTAAGATAATTATATTTATATATATTTGATTTAATTAATTGATTTTTCATTATAAGTGATGATATATTTTTTTTACTATCTGATTTAATTATACTACACATCCGTGTTTTTTCTTTTATTAATTCTGGTATATTAAGACATATTTTTTTTGTCGAAATTTTATTTGGTAATTTCTCTAAAACCCACGAATCCTCATTATTTTTAAACACAAAATTATAATTTTTAATTGTTTTATTTATAACTTTTTTTTCAAATTTTTTATCTTTATGCGCATTAAATATTTGTCTATATGTTACATATACATTGAATTTTTTATCATATTTAATTTTAGCATATCCATAAGCATTATAAACATAATGATTCTTTATTTGTATCAAACTTTTATTGGGTGATTTTAATAAATTCAAATTCCCTTCCTCTTTTTCTAAATCTGGACTTCCGCCACCAGTACCGCAGATTACTGTTCCTAAATTATTATTTAATAATGCTATATTAAAATTATGAACATCTGCACACAAATATATTGTTTTGTAATTATTCAAATTTTGTATTAACATTTCCATAATATAAGAATTATCCTTATCTTCATATATATCTGCTAATTTATGGTATTTGCTTTTTTTGAATGCTACTAACGGATTATGTGCTACTACAAATAATAATTTAGGATTATATGTTGTAAGCAATTTTTTAATATGTTGAACATATGATAACATTAGTTTTGATGTTGTATTATTTGAATTATCAATATTTTTAAGTTTATATGTATAATTATCAAATAAATTGGTATTAATATATAATATATATACTCCGATATTTAACTCCTTTATTTCAGGTTTGTCTATACATGTTAATAAATGCACATTATTTACATTTAAATTATTTATTGATATATTTTTAATTTCTTCTAATGATGGTGCTGTATAAATAGGAATATTATTTACTATTTTATTGATAATAAATTTTTGTACTTTTAACATACAGTCCTTTTTAATATTTTTATCATTATCATATACTATTTTATCATTCGCTTCATCATGATTTCCTAAAATTATATCATAAAATTTTTTTTTGTTATTTAATAATAATTCATAGCCAGATCTCAAAACATGCAGTGGATAATATTTATATACATATTCATTTTCAACATGAGTTTGAGAATACCAATTATCACCTGCTAATATTATTAATTTTTCATATTCCTTATTAATTTCATTTATTACTATATTACGAAATATAGGTAAATTTATAGCAGCATTATTTGAACAATCTATATGATTCCAACAACCCATAAATATAAAAGAATTTATTATATTATTTTTTTTATTCATAATATAACTATTAATAGATAATTTGCTGTGTGAACTTTTTCTTGTATTTCTTGTTCGCGTCGGCATTGACAAATTTTTTTTTAATCTAAAATGTGATATGTTTTCACTCATATATACTAAAATATAAGAAATATATTTAATTACCTTCTAATATTGATAATCTTGTTAATATTGGATAAAGAGCGTCGCTTATTTTTTGTTCTATATATGATATTAATGATGTATTTGAAGGCAAATCAGTATCAGTATCAATTACTTCTATACTATTTGCTATTATATTACCCATTACAAATAGATTACTTGTAATTGTTACATCGTGATCGATTAAAGCAATATTATTTTGTAATGTAGTTTGAATATTATCAACATAAGAAGTGATATTAGTATTACTTGTTGAAATTACAAGCTGTAATTCATCATCTAATTCATCAACTTTAGTTTCTAAATTATCAACTTTGGTTGTCATTAAAGTATTGCTCGTTGTAATCACATCTT
>ERZ807291.4083-NODE-4083-length-19812-cov-15.577517_pt1 | contig 19812 bp, 20 predicted proteins | sample MGYA00521257_ERZ807291 | MGnify/ENA primary metagenome ERZ807291 (study PRJEB31413, sample SAMN03169783) | marine metagenome | biome: Marine; feature: Water; material: Subsurface seawater | place: North Sea | collected 2011-04-28 | depth 1 m m ... | reverse complement strand
ACAACCAAACATCACATCAACAGGCACTCTAACATCATTAAATGTTACAGGAAATGTTGACTCTGGTAATGTTAATGCATCAGGTGGAGTATTTACATATGTCTCAGGCGATGGAGCAAATTTAACAGCAATAGATGGACAACAAGTTACTGGTGAAGTAGACTTTGCACAAGTAGCAAACTCAGTTGCTGGTGCAAATGTATCAGGTGAAGTAACTAATGCGGCAACTGCAAACGCAGTAGCAGGTAGTAACGTAAGTGGTGCAGTAAGTTTTGCAACTACAGCAAATGCAGTAGCAGGTGCTAATGTCTCCGGTACTGTATCTAGTGCAACAAGTGCAACTACAGCAGGTACAGTAACAACTGCAAGTCAACCAAACATAACATCAACAGGTACTCTAACATCATTAAATGTTACAGGAAATATCGATGCTGGTAACGTAACAACAACTGGTCTTATTACTGGTGATGGTGGTGGTATATCTAACATCTCTGTATCAGCAGGTGCTTTTATTGAAAACGGTACAAGTAATGTACAAGTAGATCCAAGTGGTCCGATCAGAGTATCATCTGCTGGAACAGCAAACATATTATCAGTTAAAAATACAGGTACAGAAGTAGTAGTAACAGGTTCAATGTCTGTGTCAGGTGGATTCGATAACAACATCGACTTCAATAGTACTGCTAACTTAGGACCTGAAAGTAACGTAACAATTACAGGTGGTTCTGCAGGTGCATTCTTAGCAACAGACGGTGCAGGTGTTTTATCATGGGACACAGCAACTTTAGTACCAGCACAAGGTGCAAACACACAAGTCATATTCAATGATGGTGGCTCACTATACGCAGGTAACGCAGGATTTACATACAATAAGACAACAGGTAACTTAAATGTACCTGGTTCTGTTGATGTTGTTGGCAGTATATCTGCTGGAATAATAGGCGGAAGTCTAACAACACCAGCACAACCAAATATTTCATCTGTTGGAACATTAACAGGATTAATACTAAGTGGAAACTTAAACACTAACAGTGACCTAATTACAAACGCTGGTAACATTACAATATCAGGTGGCAGTGGAACATTTATAGGTGATGCCGGTGGATTAACTAATATCCCAGGAGCAAATGTTAGTGAAGTTCCTTTAGCAACTTTAGCAACAACTGCAACAACTGCTAACGCAGTAGCAGGTGCAAATGTCTCTGGCGAAGTTGGCTTTGCGGCAGTCGCTAATTCAGTAGCCGGAGCGAATGTCAGTGGAGCAGTTGCATTAGCAACAAGTGCTACAACAGCAAACGCAGTAGCAGGTGCTAATGTATCAGGTGCTGTAAGTTTTGCAACAACTGCTAACGCAGTGGCTGGAGCAAATGTCTCAGGTGCAGTTGCACTAGCAACTACAGCAACTACAGCAACATCAGCCACTTCAGCAACAACAGCAGGTACTGTAACATCAAACGCACAACCAAACATCACTAGCACTGGTACGTTGTCATCATTAACAGTTACTGCTAATGTGTCTGCAGGGAATGTATCAGGCGCAGGTGGTGTGTTTACATATGTAACTGGAGACGGAGCAAACTTATCATCAATCGCAGGTGCGAATGTTGGAGGTCAAGTATCATTTGCGGCAACTGCTAACTCAGTAGCAGGTGGAAATGTCTCAGGTACGGTAGCAAGTGCAACAACTGCTGGTACTGTAACAACAGCAAGTCAACCAAATATTACAAGTGTTGGCACATTATCAGCATTATCTGTAACAGGAACTATCACTGGTTCAGTAAGTGGATCAGCGTCTAGTGCTAATGCAGTAGCAGGTAGTAACGTAAGTGGTGCAGTAAGTTTTGCAACTACAGCAAATGCTGTGGCAGGCGCTAATGTAAGTGGAGCAGTCTCATTCGCAACAACTGCTAACGCAGTAGCAGGTGCTAATGTATCAGGTGCAGTAAGTTTTGCAACTACAGCAAACGCAGTGGCTGGCGCTAACGTCAGTGGCACTGTAGCAAGTGCAACATCTGCAACTACAGCAGGGTCTGCAACTACAGCAACTACAGCAGGAACTGTAACAACTGCGGCACAACCAAACATTACTTCTGTTGGCACACTACTTATACATTCATCATCAGATAGTATATCAGCCGCAGGCTCAAACCAAGGAACAGCGACAGCATTAACGTCTGAGATTAACAGAGTCACTTCAGTGCCTGCTAGTACAGGTGTTAGGTTACCAAATGCTGAAGGTGGTTTAATAATTTTTGTAACAAATACAACAGCAACTGCGTTGAATGTTTATCCAAACACTAGTGATGCAATAAATTCATTAGGTACTAACAATGCTTTTGTACATCCTGGAAATGCGACATTACAATATATCTGCACAAATGCTACGAATTGGTATACTGTTGGCGCAACATATGCATAATGTTTTGCATCTTTAAGGGTAGAAAACAAATGAAGTTAAGTAAAAATTTCACACTAACAGAGTTTACTAAAAGTCAAACAGCATTACGCAAGGGCTTAGATAACTCTATGCCTGAAGAACATTTAGAAGCCGCTAAACTATTAGCAGAACATGTGCTTCAACCAGTTAGAGATCATTTTGGTATTACTTCTATCAACAGTGGATATCGTGGAGAAGAACTCAACAAAGCAGTAGGCGGAAGTCCGACATCACAGCATTGTAAAGGACAAGCCGCGGACATTGAAGTCCCTGGCGTATCTAACTATGATGTTGCAAAATGGATAGAAGAGAACTGTGACTTTGATCAAGTTCTTTTAGAGTTCTATACTTCAGGTATCCCAGACTCTGGTTGGGTACATGTTACATACAACAAAGAAGGGAACAGAAAGAAATCCTTAACTGCTACTAAAGTAGATGGCAAAACAGTTTACTCACTTGGACTAATAGAATGAGTTCACATCCAGTATGGACAACGCCTTCCGGAGCAGTAGGAACTTATCCTTCTTTAGTTCCTATGTCATTTCAATTTGAAGCAACAGTAACTGCACCAGGCACATCGATAACATATGCTAAACTGAGTGGAAGTTTACCTTCAGGCTTGACTATTAGTACAACAGGTTTATTATCTGGTGACCCAGGAGTCACTACACAAGATACTGCATATCAATTTGTTGTTAGAGTCACAGATGACTTGGGCAAAGTAGCAGATAGAGCATTTAATATAACTGTATCAGGTGTAGCATCTCCTACATTTACAACACCGACAGGCATAATTATATCTACAAATGATAGTACATTTGTTGAGTTGCCTATAGAGTATTCAAACCCAGTAGACACAAATGAGATATCTATCAGAGTTGTGCAGGGAGCATTACCACCTGGATTAGAGATAAATTCAAATGGATTGATCAGAGGATATGCTGAACCACCTATTATTAATGTTAACTATCAAAGAATAACTACATCAGCAGTACAAACAAGCAACAATCAAATCACAGTATTAAGTACCTCAGGGTTTGTCGTAGGAAGAACAGTAAACTTTACTGGATCAGTATTTGGCAACATAGAAGATGGTACAACATATTTTATTAAATCAATTGATAGTGCAACAGAATTTAAAATATCACAAACAAAAGATGGCCCTATATTCGTATTGTCTGACAACACCGGAGACATGTCAGTCACGTTGCCATCAATACAAATAGGACAGCCTATTGTACAAACATACTCATTTACATTGCAACTTACTAGTGCATTAGGTGAGGCGATTGAATCTTATTTAATTGTTGTTGCTAATCAGAATGCACCAATTAGTGAAGGTGGACCCGGTCGTCCAGCCAACTCACGTACACCTACAATACTTAACACTAGACCAAAAACATTTAATGTAGCAATTGATGACCCTACCAATTATGGTTACTATATATTTCCCAATGGCGATGAGAATAAAACATATCCAATCAACGAAGAAGCAGACATAGGTAAAATAACGAGTGGAGAGTATTTCTCATTCAGAATGCTAGGACAAGACTTTGATGGCAACCCATTGCAATATAGATATATCAATTTACCCTTAGGACTCACGGGAGATGCGACTACAGGGTGGATAACGGGTACTCCTGTCATTGCTAGTACAAGTATCAGTAACTATTCATTCTCTGTAGACGTTTTTAAATCTCAATTTACTAGTATTGCTAGTGCTACGTTTAACTTTAAATTTACAGTGGTAAATGATCTAACTGGTATAGTGACATGGGTGACACCATCAGCACTTGGTAGCATTAATAACAGTGCAGAATCTGTATTAGCAGTTAGTGCAACATCTGATACTGAACTTGCATACAGAGTCACATCAGGATCTCTACCACCTAACTTAACTGTACTTGATTCAGGTGAGATAGCAGGTACAGTTGCATATCAACCAACTGATGTAGTCTTAGAGAAAGGTACCGAGACAACATTCAATTTTACTATTGAAGCATACTCTCCTTTGTTCCCAGTGATCACTGCTAGTAAAGACTTTTCGTTGATTGTTAAACAAGAGTTTGAACAACCAACAGATACATTATACATTAAGTGTGTTCCTTCTACTGAAGATAGAAATATTATTAAGTCATTGTTGACGAACACAACGATTATACCAACAGATGATGTATACAGACCAACAGATTTAAACTTTGGAAAAGCATCAAGTGTTGTATATGAACATGCATATGGTATCTATGCTAGTGACTTTGAAGAATATGTAGCGGCAATAACAAAGAATCATTATTGGAGAAACATAACCTTAGGTGAATTAAAAACTGCTATTGCAAAAGACAACGCAGGAAATATTGTTTACGAAGTTGTATACTCAGAAGTACAAGATAATCTAGTCAATCCTAAAGGCGAAAGTGTTAGTGAACTAATTAGTTGGCCTAGAAATATTCCTTTAAACTTTGGACCCTGGTACTCAAGTCGTACAGATATATACACAAGTTATGTTGATAGATCATTAGTTGGACAATCATTACAAACGCAAGAAACAATCGAAGAACAATTGATTGTAAGTGAAAATGATTTAAATTTATTGACTGAAGAAGGGCAACCTAATTATTATTCAAGTTTAACTCCAGGATTTGCAAGAACACTGTATCCAAATAGTTTACCTAACATGAGAACACGTACAGGTACAAATCTAGGACAAGAATTTGACTTTAACTTATTACCTAGATGGATGACATCACAACAAGCAAATGGATCAACATTAGGATATACACCAGCATGGGTCATATCTTACTGTAAGCCAGGAACATCAGCACAGATTAAAACAAACATAGAAACGTTATGGTTAGATCCTTTAGGAAGACCTTATACATTGAACACAATTAATTTCCAATTAGATAGATTTACAGTAGATAAGAGTGTTACATATGATTATGATAAAAATATAACACCACCTGCTTGGACAGGGCTACCGAGTGCAACTCCAACGCCTGATCCTATAGATAATAAAGACTTTTATGTATTATTTCCTAGAAAAACAATTCTTCCAGACGATAGGAATGTTTCAGGCTAGGGTTTGTAATACTAAATACATCTATGAACGAGAATAAAATATTATGAGTACAATCAATACAAACGGAATCAATACAAATTATCCAGTCCCAGGAGAGAATAATTCGTCAGAAGGTTTCAGAACTAATTTTACTTCTATAAGTAATAATCTGGATACTGCTGGAGAAGAGATAACTGAGTTACAGCAAAAATCAGTTTTAAAGACTGCATTGTCTGGTATTCCTCTTAGTAATGATATGGGTAATACTTTAATTAGTAATGCGGCTGTTAGATCATTTCGTGCAACTACATATAATTTAGGTAATGCGTTATCTGGCACAGTGCTAGTTGATACTTCACTCGGTGATGTACAAATGGGCACAGTCACAGGAAACGTAACGTTTCAGTTTGCTGGTTGGGCACCTACTAACACAGAGAGTGCTATTAAATTACGTTTAAATATTGCAAACACTACAGCACACATTACATTCCCATCAGAAGCAAGTCTTAGTACAAATTTATTAGAAAATAACAATGGTTCTTCCCCTCTAATTATTGAAACTGCTCCATACGGTGCTTCATTATTAGAGTATGAACTATCTACTGTAGACTGTGGAAACTCAATCTTAATTGATCCAGTTAACAGACCATGGCAAACTACACAAGTAGTTACTAGAAATACTGTTACTCCTACAGGCTATCAAGGTGATAAGAATGGCGATGTATGCGTAGCACCTAGTATTCCTCATGTCACAGTAACTGAGACAGTTGCCGCAGATGACACATTACTAACTCTCTCAACAGCAGGGTTTTATGTTAACATGCCTATCAAGTTCACAGGAACTGTCTTCGGTAACATTGTAGCTGGAACAACTTACTATGTAAGAACTATCGTTGCTAACACTTCATTTACTGTGAGTGCAACACGTAGTGGAGCAGACTTTGCATTATCAGACGCAACCGGTTCAATGCAAGGAGAGCCAGTACAATATGTATACTTTGCGACAGGTACTTACAATTCAAACGTTACAAGTATTTTAGGTGTTACAGCATCTGATGCTACAACAGATCAACTTACTGTAACAACATTAACAGGAGACACAACGCCTCTAGTAAACTCGCCTATTGTATTTACTGGTGGGAACATATCAGTGTCTGGGTTAGATGTAAATAGTCCATACTATATTAAAAGTGTTCCAAGTGCCACAGCAATTACATTAAGTCAAAGTAGAACAAATGGCGTAGCAGATGAAGTAGTAGACTTAACTACAGCAACTTTTTCTGGTGTCACTGCTGATGTATATGTTGGTGACAACATTTGGAAACGGGTACAACTAGATTCATTCTAAGGAGAGTTGTTATGATGGAACATCCTTTTATCGATAAAGCAGACTTATCTGAAAAGACACTAGAAGAGTGCCAAGAAACATTATCGAGTCTAACAACTAAAATAAACTTTGCTTATAATACAGGCAATCAACCATTAGTCAATCAATTACAAATGGCAATTACCAGTTATAGAGCAGAAACAAACAAAAAATTAAGTGCCTTATTTGATAAAGAAGGCATTGACGATGCTATTAATATTAAAGGGGATAGTAAAAAGTGAGTAGCCGCATTGAAAAGGATTTTGTATTTGATGCATGTATCCACTTTGACGATCATTTTTTAATTAATTCATATAACGTAGAAATCTCATTCTTAATAGAAACTTCTGATATAATAGAACAAAACACTGCCATAGATAGAGTAGGATACTTTATCTACAATTGTATCAATCATTCACTCTTTATACAAGATAACGAAAAAGAAGCAATTGGCAAATACAAAGACGCAGGCCTCAAAGTAATCGAAACTCCAGAGGCTCCATTTGATCAAATACTCTCTATGCTTTTACTAGTAAAATTAAACACTATCTCAGAGGGTAGACTCAAAATAACAGACTTAACATTAGGATCAACATTCAGTGATGGCATAAGATTCTGTATGGTATCCGAAATTGCAGAAGATGTTGTCAATACAACCGATCACAATCTTTGGTGGAATCAAGTTAGCATATGTACAAAGAATGGTGTCACACAACAAGACACAAGTGATAGTAACATACTAAAGTTGTTCGAAGATGAAGGCTGGGCAGAAGCAGGCCTATCTTGGCAACCCAAACAAAAAAAGAAATAACTTACCCTAATCCATTGACTTTCGTCAGAATTCATGTATAATAACGTAATGATTAAAAATAAGTATGGTCAGCCTGTGTACACTGAGGAAAATCTATTTGATTTCTATATGCGTACTCCTGACTTAACATTAAAGAATACACTTACTGATTCTAAGATTACTATTGACGAAAGCCTAGAGTTAAACAATATTCCTGAGTTGATCGAAGAGACATTAGACACTTTATCAGTGGAAGAATTTGATGAAAACAATCGTATAAACTGGTTCATGCCTGAAGAGTATAAAGAATTCGATATTGCAAAGTTCGTACTAGATCAGTGTACACATGAAGAAGAATTACAACGAGCAGGCAAAGAGTTATTGATCTTTGAAAAGAAAGGACTCTTAACATTGTTACGGTATATGAAGTATCTTGTAGACTTAATGCGAGAAAACAATATAGTATGGGGAGTAGGTAGAGGATCAAGTGTATCAAGTTTTGTTTTGTTTTTGATCGGTATTCACCGTATAAATAGTTTATATTATGACTTAGATGTCGAAGAATTTTTAAAATAGGAGAACATTATGGCAACACGTAAAACAGCAATGGGAAAGAGCATTGATATGGCAGGACTTATTGCTCGTAATGAGAAGACACGTGCAGTAGGTAACAAGAATGTAAATGCCAGAGGAGATTTAATTGATCAACAAGGCAGAGTTGTTGAGGCAGTTACAGAAAGAGTATCAGACTCTTATCAAAGTACTGTAGGAAGTTCAGGTGCAATTGAGGGTGTATCACAATCAGTAAATCCTAACGCTCCTTTGTCTCCTAAACAACTTAGAGAATTAGCGGCATTAAAGTCAGGTCCTGTCGAAGAAAAACAACCTGTTCATCCTTTGATAGATGAAGTAAGAAAACAAGATCAAGTGCAAGAAAGTGTCGCAGAAATAGAAATTGTGCCGCAAGAAAGTGTAAAATCTTTAGATGTTCCAAATTTTGAAGATACTGAAGCAATCGAAGATGTGTTTGCTGATTTATTATCACCAGTAGTAGAAGAAGAATTAACTACTGAAGAAAAAGAATTACTTGAAGAAGAAGAAGACTTTGATATCGAAGCAATCAAAGCGGCCTGTTTAGAAAATACAATATCAACTCCAGAGGATGAAAAATAAATGGCGATCGGACTTAAATCTAATATAAATGCAATTAAAGTAAAAGGGCTTAGAGCAATCGCTGATAAAGTTCTTGTACATAATATGCATTTCGGTGGTCAAACACTTGCGAGTGGTATCATTCTTAGAGACGATGACAAAAAGTCTGAAGGCATTAAGCCAAGATGGGCACAAGTCTATTCAATTGGACCTCGTGCAAAACTAGACGTAAAAGTCGGTCAATGGGTTCTTGTTGGACATGGTCGTTGGACACGTGGTATCAACATCGAAGACGAAAACGGTCCACAAACAATCAGAGCAGTTGATCCGAAAGACTGTATGCTAGTAAGTGACGAACGACAAGACAATATGGCATACGGAGATAAAGAAGGCGCATAGTTACCCTTTTCTGTTTACATCACACGATATTAGCAGTATAATACACACACACGAAAGAGGTATGAATGAAGAATCAGTTATGGGTTGAAAAGTATCGTCCTAATACAGTCGATGGATATGTATTCACAGATGATAATCAAAAGAATCAAGTAGAAGGTTGGATCAGTGAAGGGAGTTTCCCTCATTTATTGATGTCAGGTGATCCTGGCACAGGTAAAACAACACTAGCAAAATTGTTAATCAATGAGTTAGGTGTTGAAGAATATGACGTACTAACTATTAATGCATCACGTGAAAATGGTATTGACATGTTACGTGAAAAGATTAATGGCTTTGTGCAGACTATGCCGTTCGGCAAGTTCAAAGTTGTGCTATTAGACGAGGCTGATTATTTAACTCAACCCTCGCAGGCCGCTTTAAGAAATGATATGGAGTCATACCACACTACTGTAAGATACATTCTTACGTGTAACTATGCCCATAAGATCATTCCTGCACTAAAATCTCGTTGCCATGAATTTCATATCGCAAAGCCAGATATGACAGAATTCACAGCACGTGGAGCAACTGTATTAGTCACAGAAAACGTTGAGTTTGAACTAGATGTATTAGATACATATGTTCGTGCAACGTATCCTGACTTACGTAAGTGTCTTAATCAACTGCAAGTAAACACCGTCTCAGGCGCCCTGAATGCCCCTCAGACTGCTGGACAGAGCGAAGATGATATCTTAATTGAAGCAACTACCCTCTTTAAAGCGGGTAAAATTATCGATGCAAGACAGCAATTAATGCAGTATATCGCACTGTATCCTACTCGTATCGAAGATACATATCGTTGGATGTATGAGAACTTAGACTTGTTTGGTGCAAGTAATGAAGAACGTGATGCGAATATTATTGTAATAAGAAATGGTTTAGCAAACTTGCCACTTGTAGGTATCCCTGAGATATCACTTGCGGCAACTTTAGTTGAGTTGACTTCTTAACAGAATAAATACTTTTACATAACACTACTTAATAGGAGAAAAATTATGGCATGGCAAGCACGATTAGTTATTAATAACAACACTAATTATAAGATTGATGTAGTACACAATCTCCCAGAAGGTGACTTGGGAAACGTAGAACCAGGACAACAAGGCTGGACTTTTGGACCCACACAAGATGTTAACAACACGATGAGTTTACGGTTTTGGGAACAACCAAACGTTTGGTTTATGCAAGGAAGTTGTAGTTTTGGACCTCAAGCTGGTGTATATGTAGATCGTGGTTGGATGGATCCAAATGCACAAACAATCAGGTTAACAGCAGAAGCCGGCGGCAGGCAATTTGTACAAACTACCAACGGTGGTGAAGAACTGTTGCAATGGAATGAGTTTGAAGGCGGCGGACCAATCACTTATACATTTGATAATATTAGTTAATTTATGCGATATTTAATGATACAATACATTCGCAAACCAAATGGTCAGATTGATGAGCATGTACAGGTTAAGAAGAAACTAAAGAAATCTGACCAGAATACAAGAAATGTAATCTTGGACTATTCAGATAGAAGCATCAACAAATGTGTGATCGAAGGCAAGAACCATGACACTACATTTGAGATAATGAGTGACTATTACAAGGGAATCTACCCTACACTCATTAAGCAACTAGAAAAAGAAGCACCAATCGAAAAGAAATCTAAAAAATAGTCTGTCAAACCCTTGACATTGTGTATAAAAGGCAGTATAATACATCTATATTAACAAAATACGGAGTATTTTATGACTATTGGTAACCCTGCATTTACATCAAAGAACAACCCTTTTGATCCTAAAGCAGAAATTAACGTTGAATTAGGCATACACGAAACCTTTTTAGAACTAGCAGAACAATCAATTCACATGATTGGTATCAGTGATGCACAACTAAAAGTGTTAAGAGCAGAGTACAAAAAAAGCAAGAAAAACTTCCTTAATGGTTATCCATATACTGTAGAGTTTATTAAAAGATCAGACTTGAGCAGAAAGCGTCCACATCAGAGAGCCGCAGTTATAGAAGCACAAGAGAAAATGCTTTATAACTGGAATCATAATCTGAATACTCCTGTTTATGTTAATGTAGACAAAGAGGGAAACAACAATGTCATGGAAGGACAGCAACATACAACTGTTGATTCTATACTAGGTGATCCTGATGATATGATATATTGTATTGTTTATAGAGACATGCCAGATCACTTTGAAGAAGAATTCTTTTTAAACTTTAACTGCGATGCTCGTACAGGTATAACTGACTACGATCACATTCGTATGATGATTTTCATCGAAAGAAAGACTCCAACAGGTAATTCTCACTATGAAGAACTAGAAAAGAAACAAGGACTGTTTGAACAATTTAATTGCAGATACTTAGAAAACAAAAACAACAACAATGATATTGCATGTGCTACATCACACAGTAGCATTTGGAAAGTAAAACACAACACATTAAAAGAAATGCTAAAGTTCATCAGCAATGATGATAAACTTAGAAAGAACCCAATGATTCAAGTTACTTGGGGATTCTGGGAACTAATGGCAGAGTGTGGTTGGTTACGTAACGAAGACGTACAAAACGGTTGGAGAGACTTAGTATTAGACATGACAGGTCAACAACATGTTAAGTCTGAATTGACACAAATGTTAAAAGAAAACGAACGTAATTGGTCTCCGATAAAAGGTCCTAAACTTCTAATGCAAATAATGAAGGAAAGAGGAGTTGAGATTGATATGGACATTGTGTGTAATGATAACGGTAGTCTTATGAGAGAACTTGAACTAGAAGTTAAGACAAGTGAAACTGCTCAAAACTACGTAAAGATGGCACAAGATGATGAAGTATAAGTCTAATTATTTACTCTATGTACTCGACACAGGCGAAAACTTTAAAGTTGGTATTGTCGAAAACCGTGCGAATCTAAATAAAAGATTCAATAGTTTATACAAGCAGTTAGCAAAACCAACTGAAGAAGCACGTGCTAAAATAAAGTTTGCAAGAGTGTATGAGGGAGCAGTTGATAGACATATTAAAACATGTGAGGAAAATCTCTTAAAGAAAGAGTTATTTGAACACAGACTGCCTCAAGCAAATCCTAAGGGACAGCCTACTGAGTATTTTGATTCACACATAACTTTAGATATGATTGTCGAAGCCATCGACAAACAAGATTTATGTAAATTAAACCTACTGTATACGGACTATATACCCGAATACGAAAATTGAGTGAAAGGGTCGCAATGACCCTTTCGTGGTTGACTTGGACCTATGAAATTATTGATACATCTTTAATACGTGTTCAATAATCTTGTGTCTCCGTATGTCTGTTGTAGTGAATTCACATGCCGCCATTCCTGGCACTTGGAATTTTTCAATACGATTTTTTAAATCAAGTAAGCCATTCTTAGGAGTTACACGGTCAGTCTGTTCGACATCTCCGTTGATTACTATCTTGGACCCTTTGCTAATTCTAGTCAACAACATTTTTATTTGACTTGGTGTAGCATTTTGAGCCTCATCTAATATAATCCAACTATTTTTGAAGTTCCTACCGCGACAGAATGCTAGTGGCGTAATCTCAATGATTTGCTCTTTTAACATATATTCTATTTCTGTTTGACCATAATAATCTCTAATTATATCGAACAATGGGCGTACCCAAGGTTCCATTTTAGCATTGAGATCACCTGGCAAGAAACCATGCTGTTCATCATCTACTGTTACTGCTGGTCTAGTAAGTAATATTTTCTCACATGATCCTGACCTTAACGCACGAATTGCCGCCAACATTGCTAGATACGTTTTACCTGTACCAGCAGGTCCACTCACCATAACGATGTCAGTTTCAGGGTCATTGAGTGCAATGATATATTTTTCCTGATTGATACTCTGAGGTATTAACTCGATGGGTCTTTTGGATTTTTGTTTACGTTGGTTTTTAAACTCTATGGTTTTAGTATCGTTCATATAGAACGTTGGCTCGTCTGAGTGATGATGTTTATTTGGTGTGTATGTGTCATGTTTTCTTCTTAATGCTCCGGTTTTACGTTTGCTCAAAGTTGTATCTCCTGTTATATGTAACACTTAAATAACTAATGAAGAATTGTTGTTCTTCATTAATACTTAGTAATGGGCAGATGTGCTAACTATGATGTGTCGCAAATCTCCATTTGATGATAAATACTAGGTTACTCAAACAATTTCTAAAGTTTCTCATTCAATCCCTAAGAGATAAATACTAATATGGACTTAGCAAACAAAGCGGCAAATGCATTCTTTAAAGACATTGACTTTATTAGTATTGTAGATACCATTAAAAATATCTACATGTCTGATGGTGCGATGAATACACTATTGGATTTTGAACGAGTATTAGACGAAGCAGATGTTTATGCTTTTAGAAATTGGATCAACGGTGAATTGGTACAAGGACCTGAGATAGGTCGTTATTCATGTACTTGCACATTTATGTGGCCTTATAAATTAATGCCAGATCCTAGAGCAACAATTAGACTTGCTAACGTTGGTTGCAACGTTAAGATGCTAAAGTCTCAATTAGAGGTTCCAATCGCTGTAACATCTTATGAAGACTTTCAATCTGGATCACGTTATCCAAAGATGAAAGAAAGGCAAGTTTGGTTTATGCAAATTGAGATTCCTTTTGAACTAATGGATGATATTAAAGAAGGTTCCATTGATCTTGCTGATCAAACTATTGACCTTTCTGAGATTGAAGATGCATACGATTCTGATTTAGAACAAATTGATGCAGGTGACGGTGAGACAGATGAAATGAACATGGCTGACGATGAAATGTCACCAGATCAAATGGCAGGTACAATGTAATGACAATGATAACTGAAGGTTTAAATTACCTAGACTTAGAAAATCAAATGCTACTTCGTTTTACAATAGACGAGTATGCGGCAAAGATGGGCGATGATGATGAGGTTGTTACTGTAACATTCACAGTTAAATCAGAGTTGGCCGCAAATGATTTAGTATCTTGGTTTGAAAGAGGCTACAACTTTGTATTAGATGCAAGTATTAGTGAAGGCGAACTTGAGCCTGGTAAGCATTTAGTCTTTGTTGAAATGGATAGACGTTCATGGTCAGGTAAGGCTATCTTTAGTTTAATTAAAGACTTACAAACACTAACTGGAGTTGAACCCAAAGACTGGACTATGGAAATCGATGGTGATGACTTCCCATGCGAAGAAAAACTATTATCAGACAAAATGATTTTAAACCCAGGTAAATACAGAAATGAAGTTGAAGAAGTCGAAACAGACGTTGATGTCGAATTAAACGAATACAGACTTAGAGCAGGATTAGAACATCAATCAACTAAACTAGAAAACAAAGACACATACATTAAAGATATTCAGGCCGCCGCTGGCATTTAATTCTAAAACGGTGAAACTCATACTTGATTTTGCCATCATTCAATGATATAATACAGCATGGATTACTATGAAACTTTAGGTGTTAACCACACTACCGATGCAAAAGGCATTAAAAATGCATATCGTAAACTTGCATCAAAACATCACCCTGACAAGGGAGGTAATGCAGAACAATTCAAAAAAGTACAAGAAGCATATGATGTTTTAGGTGATCCTCAAAAGAAACACGAATACGATAATCCAAATCCATATAGTCAATTTACAGGTCAAGGTCAGCCATTTGACATCAATGATATCTTTGGTGGTGGCAGTCCATTTGGTGACATCTTTGGTCAACGTAGACCACAACAACCTAGACAACAAATGTATAGAACTACGATACAAGTATCGTTAAAACAAGCCTATACTGGTTCTGATCAAGTACTTGAGATGAACACACCGCAGGGCAAGAAAGTAATTACAATAAAAATTCCTAAGGGTGTACAAACAGGACAGCAAATGCGAATTGAAAATGCTATCCCTAGTGGCGTGTTAGTGGTTGACTTTTTTGTACAACAAGACTTTAACTATGATGTACGAGGACATAATCTATTTTGTGTTCATTCTGTATCAGTACTAGATTTAATCGTTGGAACAACATTTACTTTTAAGACAATATCAGACAAACTATTAAAAGTTAAGATACAACAAGGCACACAACCAGATCAGCAAATAAAACTTTCTGGTCATGGAATGCCAATACCAAGATCAAATAGGTATGGTGACCAAATTATATTGCTAAAGCCACTCATACCTGTTACAATTGAAAAAGAAATCGTAGATGCAATAATAAAGTATAAAGATATACAGGACTTAAAAAGTAATAAATAATTATTAGAGGAGATTATATTGACACCATCACCAGAAATTGAAAACATCATCGAAAGGGCTATTGAATCAGCAAGTAGCCGTAACCATGAATACGTAACGATAGAGCATTTATTACTATCATTAATCACGCACAAGCCATTCAAAGTTTGTTTGGCAGGAATGCAGGTTGATGTAGATTTAATGATTAGCGAAGTTGAAGCATATCTGAATGGCTTACATGCTATCGAATCAGATACTCCTAACTGCACACCGAGAAAAACGAACTCTTTAGAACGTGTAATGAATCGTGGTGTTACGCAAGTATTGTTTACTGGACGTAAAACAGTTACTACTGTAGATGTATATCTATCTATTGCTACTGAAGGCAATACACATGCACACTACTTCTTATTAAAGTATGGTGTTATCAAATCAAACTTTGTCGATCATTGGCAGAGAACATACAAAGGCGATTCTTACTCAAACGTATCTGAGTCACAAGCAGATGAGATACTAGACGAATACACAACCAATCTGACTCAGTTAGCAAGAGAAGATAAACTTGAGCCTGTTATTGGAAGAAGCAAAGAAATCGATGATATTGTTAATGTATTGGCAAAACGATTTAAGTCAAATGTATTAATGGTAGGAGATCCTGGCGTAGGTAAAACTGCTATTGCAGAAGGCATATCATCAGCAATTGTCAACAAAGAAGTACCAGAGTTCTTAGAAGGACATGAAGTCTATTCATTAGAGATTGGTAGTTTACTTGCTGGATCAAAGTATCGTGGTGAGTTTGAAGAAAAAGTTAAAGAAGTTCTTTCAGCATTAGAAGTAAAGACAAATTCAATTTTGTTCATAGATGAAGCACACACTATGGGTGGTGCTGGTTCAACATCTAATGGATCAGTTGACTTTGCTAATATGATTAAACCTGCAATTACTAAAGGCACACTTAAAGTAATTGCATCTACTACATGGGAAGAATACTACGAATCATTTGAGAAAGATCGAGCATTGATGCGTAGATTCTACCGTGTGACTATTGATGAACCTTCACATGATACTACAGTGAGAATCTTAAGAGGACTTTCAGAAAGACTTAATGACTTCCATGATGTTATCATTGGTGAAGAGGCTATTGAAGCAAGTGTTGAAATGGCTGATCGTTATATACATGATAGAAAGAATCCAGATAAGTCTATTGACTTACTAGATGCCGCATGTGCAAAGCAACGTGTACTAGAAAACAAAGGCGTTGATATAACAAAAGAATTAATATTAGATCAAGTAGAAAAATTCACAGGCGTCCCTGCTGACAAACTCAAAGGGGACAATGTAGATCGTATCACTAATTTAGATGTGAATGTTAAGTCTAAACTCTACGGTCAGGATGAAGTAGTTGATAACGTAATCGAAAGAGTTTATGTATCGTTTGCAGGAATCGGCAACGAGACTAAACCTATTGCAAGTTTCTTATTTTTAGGACCGACAGGCACGGGAAAAACAGAATTGGCTAAATTGCTGTCTAGTAATTTAGATATGCCACTACTCAAATACGATATGTCCGAGTATTCTGAGAAGCACAGTGTAAGCAGTTTGATAGGACCTCCCCCGGGTTATGTAGGATTCAGTGATTCACAAGTACAAGGCGGACGTTTGATATCAGACTTGAGCAAACAACCTCATTCAATCTTATTGTTTGATGAAGTTGAGAAAGCACACCCTGACATCTTTAATATTTTCTTACAGATACTAGACGAAGGTACAGTTACTGGGTCTAATGGTAAGCAAGTATCAATGAAAAACTGTTTAATCATTCTTACATCTAACTTAGGTAGTGCAGATGGTGACAGAAACAATATCGGCTTTGGTGATCAGGATAAGGTTGGTGAAGACGATAAAGCAATGAAGAACTTCTTTAAGCCTGAGTTTAGAAATAGACTTGATATGGTTTGTAAGTTTGGTAAACTTGATCAACTATCTATCAAAAAGATTGTTGTCAAATTTGTTGCTGACCTTCAGAAAGCACTTATCGAAAAGCATAACATCAGTCTAAACTTTGATGAGACTGCAATCGATCATTTAGCAGAAGTAGGATATGATTCTAAACTAGGAGCAAGACCACTAGCAAGAAAGATTGATGAACTTATCAGAGTACCTTTAAGTAAAAAGATTCTGTTTGAGAAAATAAAAGACTCAAATATTATGTGTACTATTGATCCTGATTCAGACAATATTGTGTTTGCAGTAACATCGAAAGGTGTAGCATCTGTAAGAGATGATGGTATTATCGAAGTGGAGCCAGTTCAAAAAATTGATCCAATTGATCCTAATCAATTACCATAATCTGAGCAACAGTCTTTAAAAGCATAAATACTCTTATAACACGGAGATAGATATGGCTAAAATAGTCGAAGACATAGTTGCAATCAAATTAAGCAAAATTGCAAAAGATGATGCCGAAGGTGCGCCAATTGTAACTGAAGAGATTGCTTCTCAATTAGAAGCAGTCGCACAAGAATTAGTTGGCGAAGCAGTTATTGTTGAATTAGTTAGGGGATAATTATGTCTCAATCAACGGTATTACAATTACTGCCGCAAACCGTATATGTAAATGACGGCACCAATAATCCTTATGATGTAACTGGTAACACAGTACAAGCGGCATCCTACTATTTAGGCAGTCAGGACCTTCAAACATTATCTTTGAACTTTACAGAAGTGACAGGAAATCTTGTTATTGAAGCATCTCTTGCCAATCCACCTGCTGATGGTGATTGGTTCAAAGTTTATGAAATATCAGCAAATAACCAAGCCAATACTAATGCTAATTTAAACTCTTATCAAAATATCACAGGTAACTTTGTGAATATGAGAGCAAAGATTGAAGATTTTGCTCATGGCACAGTACAATACGTAAAGATAAGTTATTAATATGAAAAAGATTGTTATCATGCCAGGCGGGTTTCACCCGTTTCACGCAGGACATTTAGCACTGTACAAGTCTGCTGTCAAGGCTTTTCCAGATGCTGATGTGTATGTGGCTGCCAGTGACAGTCAAAAAGAAAGACCTTTTCCTTTCAAAGTAAAACAAAAATTAGCACAAGTCGCAGGCATTCCAGATGGTAAGTTTGTGCAAGTCAAGTCTCCATTCAGACCAGATGAAATTACAAGAAATTATGATGCTACACAGGATGCGTTAATCTTTGTACGTAGTGAGAAAGATAGAAATGAATCTCCAAAGCCAGGTGGCACTAAGAAAGACGGTTCACCTACATACTATCAACCATATGATGCAGATAATCTCAAACCTTTTGATCAACAAGGCTATATGGCATACTTACCAACTATACAATTTGCAGGTGGTATTACTAGTGCGACTGAGATTAGAAAAGCATGGCCTGGACTAGATGAGTTAGGCAAAATAGAATTAATTAAAAGTATGTACCCAGATGCAGAACTTAATGTTCCTTCAGTTAAGAAACTTGTTCAAATGTTAGATGCAGTTCTTGTAGGAGAACTAGTTACAGAGTCTTTAATACTTGACCCTAACAACAAAGAAGCATTGCTAGAAGCAATAGAACACCTTGATGAAGTCAATCTAAAGAAACTAGCGGCTACTGTAGGGTTATTAGGATCATTGATCACACCTCAGATAGCACAAGCATATGATGTATCAGATTTAAGACGTATGGGATTTGGCGATCCTGAAATACGAGTTATGCAACAGATGCCAGCCGCAGACAAAGCAAGTCACATCAATGCAAAGATTGATCAACTGGGCGGAGAAGATGCAGTTCAAAGATTTGGTGGTAGAAACTATTCTTATCCTAAAGTAGATGCTACAACTGTAAATACACAAAAACCTACAGGCAATGCAAGATCAGGCAGTAATACTCGTGTAGATCCTACAGCAAATGTTACTCCAGGTAGTGGCGATGCTGAAAAACTAAAGAAAAATGCACGTCTATTACGTGATGTACTACAAGCAGACAAACGTGTCAGTAAGCATATTAAAAGTGTTTACTACTCTAGCAAAGTAAATAAAATTGTTATCATTCCGAAATATGACAACTATGCTTATAAATCACAAAGTTGGATAAACGATAAACTAGGTTCAAACTTTGGAGATCAACTTGTAAGAAAATTCGTCATGCCACAAGTCGTTAAGGCTGTAGCAAAAGTCGGTGTTCCCAGTTTAGACATGGACAACATTATGATTGTTGATAGGAACCAAAGGGCTCCTATGAATGAAACATTTGTAGATCCAGATCAATCAAAGCAATATTGGAACCATGATGATCAGAATGTAGGCGTTGGTATGCA
>ERZ807291.4081-NODE-4081-length-19815-cov-6.463715_pt1 | contig 19815 bp, 13 predicted proteins | sample MGYA00521257_ERZ807291 | MGnify/ENA primary metagenome ERZ807291 (study PRJEB31413, sample SAMN03169783) | marine metagenome | biome: Marine; feature: Water; material: Subsurface seawater | place: North Sea | collected 2011-04-28 | depth 1 m m ... | reverse complement strand
TCCCATTTGGGAAATCCCATTTGGGAAATCCCATTTGGGAAATCCCATTTGGGAATCCCATTTGGGAGTATATACACATCTTCAAAATAATAAAATGTTTAAATATTCCTATATGACCTTTGACCAATGTGTGAAAGAAAATAATGAACTACAGCGTAAGCTGAATCTGGAGGTCGATGAAAAAGAAAGTGAACGAATGTGTCGAGTGATGTATATATTGTTCTTCCAGTGATAAATATAATTTAATGGACGGTCTTGCTTATTATCGTTTAAAACAGGTACCGGTAAGTGCACCAGAGCAAAAGAAAACCGCTGTAGCCATTGAAGTAACCGAAGGCTCTGTCGCGTACGAGTGTTCAAGATGTGGGAAAGAAACAACGATCAATGCTAACAGTAGCATACAGTGTTGCCATTGTGATTGGCGTATTCTGGACAAACCACGTACAAGTGTGACTTTAAAAACAGTATAAGAGAAGTATATTAAATTAATCAAATTAGTTTAGAATGAACCCATTAGTAATACTCATAGTAGGAAGTGTATTTTCTGTAGCCCATTTGGGATTTAATGTGTATGTGTTAACTGCCTTCTCGTTGAATCCATTTTCAGAGGATTGGAGTGGAGTCATCGATCAAATAAATTGGCCAATTGTTTTAACATGGATTGAATTGTTTTTCTCTCTATCTGTATTGCTCTTGGTTCTTGTAACAACAGTGCCGTACATAGAAATCAAGTTGGAAAAGAATCCATTGCGTTTTTCCATGTTCTACTACTCTCTAATTATAATTGGTTCTGTAATTATAAGCACCTATCGACTGTCAGAAACTGGAATATTGACTATGTTCGACGGGTTGTGTAAATCTGATTTTTGTCCATTAACAAAGTATCGTGAAGAGTATTCTACAGGCTGTGTTTTTAACAATTTTGCCGAATCGTCTCTTGTGTGGGATGTAGGAGCTGGGGTCGATTGGTCTAAGGAAGCAACGTATGGAAAAGACAACCAACAGGCCATTTACGATGCGTACTTATCTGCTAGAACCGATTCCGGTGATGCCATTGACATTGACAGTGCGGAAGAAATGGTCCTGTACCACGACTGCTGGTATTGGGCGTGTGACTCGGAATGCAATGAGCGTTACGATATTAACCGTATGGCTGCTTACGCCTCGCTAATACAAACGGGATGCTATCTAATTGTCATTGTACTTTGTTTAATTATGTTGGGGGCGGACACAAACAAAATTTACACACCAGTGGCTGTGGCGGAGCCGATACCAAATGCAAATACGGTTCGTATAGATGCAAATACGATTCGTATAGATGAAAAAGTTGATGACCTTGGTTTAGAAGAGGGGTTGGATTCTATTCCCGGGAATCCCATTGGGATTGAAGAGGAGTCTGATGTGGAGTCTGAAGAAATTGAGTCTGATGTGGAAGAGACTTATTTTCGCGACCTACGGTTCCGTTTTTAGAAGTGAACGTTCCTCTTCGGTGATGTCTTTAAATTGTATGGTTTTGCAATGTAAAAATGCTGTTAGTACCGTTCGAAGTATGCCAATGGTACCCAGTATGGCTATATCGTAGAGCCACAGGCTGAATAAGAATTCGTTTCTGTGTTGATATGCGGAAAATATTGGACAGGTGGAGTCGCATGCGCTGTGAATGGTAACGCAAGCGTATGCGCAATGGTCCTCGTTGGAAAAGTAAAAAATGAGTATACTGATGGTGTATGGTGCCGAAAACGCCAATTTCCACATGAATGCTGCATTCCCTGCGTCTTTGTAATACTTCATGGAGTAATATATGAGTCCAATGGCGGATAAAAGCGTGGATATACAGGATGCTAGTGCGAGTTGTTCTATTTCAACAAATATGAGTGATACGCATGCAAGTAATGATAGTCCAAGTGTGTATTTCCTAATTTCTTCGCCGTGTGTGATTTTGTAGGAGCACCAATGGTTGCAACAGCGTTTGGGGTTGTAAGTACATACTTCATGTTTTTGATACTCCCTTTTGCATATTTCGCAATGGTCTAGATTGGATTCTTCAATCCATCGGTTCAAGCATTTCTGGTGTACAAAGCCTGCACTGCCTTTACAATCGCATGGATGTATGAAGGGTCCGGTTTCTTCAAGGCAGATTCTACAGGACATCAATATATATATATGTGGTATTTATAGTAATGTTCCGTCCGTTCAAGCGCCGTAAGTTGTTTTATCGCAATTGGGTGGATGCAGCGAAGGAGGGTATGTGCATTTTAAGGGGCGATAAGGTCCAATTGATGATTCACCCATTCCCCATTTGGTCAAAACAAATATACAGTGTCATATCATCGGGGCGTTTATTTATAACCATTATGGATAGCCGGGGTCGTATGCTAAATGTCCCTTATGATAGGATAATTTTATATAAAAGAAATAGCTTTAAACGGTTTTAATTCCTTAACCGTATAAATACATAATAAAACTATAGAAATGGATATTACGAACTTATTTAATACTAGCAAGAGGTACGACAAGAAAACCGTCGGAGGCATAGAGATAGAGACTTGTGTTAAAGTTTATAAACCACCCGAAGGATCGGCGTATGAAGCGACAGAGGACGGGTCCATTGAATGTACAGATGGCCTAGCATCGGTGGAATACATAACCGAGGATCCTTTTCCCATCGTGGATATCATGGACGGTAAGACGAAGATAGGAAAGGACACGAACGAGATAATGAAAAAAGCTTACCCATGTGACATAGACGGGGAGTTCGTTTCCTGTGGAACCCATGTTCACATGTCTCGCATAGGCGTCACCAAAAAAAAGTATCCTCACTTTAACGTCCTGATGCGATACATATGGCTTACCTACTACCAGCCGTATTGTCTTGCTCGATTTTATCGTTTTCAAAATCGTCATAAGAACGCTGACTATGCTGCTTCGTCTTCTGAGAAAGTAATTGATAAATATGAAATGTTTAACGAGTTACCTTCTCGGGATATAAAGCCGAACGAGGACTGGCATTTTGAATTCCGGGGGTACGGTGAAATGCTTTCTGGATGGAAAGAAGACAAGGGTGCCCCGAAAGAGTACATGAGAGTGTTGATGAACATGTGGATATTTTCACATGTTTATTACGATAAATTCGCCTTAGGACAATATCATAATCTCATCATCCGGCGTGAGAATTCCCCGCCAAATAAAAAGAACGATAGAAAATTGCTGAACATACTGTATGAATTCATTCGTAAACCATATGAATTCATTCGTAAACCAGTACCGGGCAGTGTATGGTCATCCGATGATGTAAGGGTCAAGGTACATCATGTGTATGCTGACATGGTAAATTACACAATAGTGATAGAAGAGAACAGAAAATACCTTAGAAATGTATGGAAAAAGCTTGGTAAACCGAAAACGAAGGACGATAGAACTACAACGAGGACGTGGATGTTACAATTGTGTAAGATTAACCATCCCATGCTTATGGGCTTAGATGAATTCAAGAAAACGTATCACCATGTCGGCAACGAAACTTATGAGGACAAAGTAGGAGCCTTCTTGACTTTCTTTGATTCAACCTATTTATGGTATAGTCTACGGCGTGTAGTGCCTCCAAAAATACCCGATATTTTACGACGGGGTACACTGTGGACCGATGGTATTCAAGCGATAAGAATCGTGAACGTCGGTGACTCCTCCGTCGATTATGTATACGAAAAGGCGTACAACCAAGCGGCCTACGAACCGTACGATTTATATGCCAAAAAGACAGACAAGTTTCTTAAAACATTTGAATTTGCGGAATACTCTAAGATCGAAGAAGGAGATTGGTGGTTCGATTCTTTATCTGAAGTTGTGGTTCAAATAAGATCCAATTACACGGTTCCAGAAAACATGGTTCAATTTAAACGAGGCTCTATGAAACCACGTATGTTAAAAGATGATTTTTACAAAACATATACTTACGGTGGACCTGTTCGAAAAAATGATTTGTGGAATTTTGGTACCGCCGGAGAAGCCGGTTACGAAATTGTACGAGTAAACGACGTAGCAACGTATGGCGTAGTGACGATTACATCTTTGGACAATTCGATATACAAGGGGCATGGAATGTCGTTACTTGAATTTCTGAAGAAGGGGACAAAGCTAAATCGTCCACCGGTAAGAAAAGGTGATATCTGGTGCAACTCGGATGGAGATAAACTTCCAATTTCCAAATATGAGGATAATGAGGTAGTTATAGGCCAAAGACTATTCCAAAAAGATACTTTTTTGCAACGGTACACCTTCTATCGGTCAGCGGACACAAAGGATATTGCGGATCCCGAAGAAGGGGCGACGTGGTATGATGGATATGGTAAGTTTGCTAAAGTAGAGGGTCAATTTGGCAGTTATCTGATCAATTTAAACATCGACGGTCCATGGGTGCAAATGGGATTCACTAAATTTTTGAGGGTGTTTGAACCTTTGATGTACGGGAACGGGAAACTTATTTTAGTGGGTGATAGGGTAAAAATTGTTAAAGATGGGGATGAAGACGACGGTAAGACAGCCATTGTCGAAACTTTTCATATGGGTATGATTAGTGTGGAATTACCACTGTATCAGGACGAATTTGAACCACACGAATTAGAATTCTTGGGTCGAAAAGAATCATCGCTAAGTGGTTGGTGGGACGATACGGATTCAGATGAGGAAATAATCCAAAAATTTAACTTAAAGCTTTAATCAATTTTTACTGTATTAACTTCTGTAGCGACCCCAATCGCAAAAATAGTACTGAGCAACATGATTGTCATCTTAATGAGATGTACCATCAACTTAAATCCAACCGGCAATATGATGCTTAATGCAAAGGAAACTACGTAGACAAATATTCCGATAAATACTAAATCGGTGTATCTCAACCCTAAACAATCTATTTCGGAGAGTGTGATGGGAACTTCTTCGATCAATCGCTTGGCAATGTCTCTAATGGATTCAAAATTTCTTAACATCCAGCTAAAAGGAGGAGTTCTATACAGCCATAGGAATTCGGTAGGAAATTCTTTTCGAAACCAAAAGATTGGGCTCCAGAAATACCCCATTGTTTCGGAGAGTGGTACCTGTGTAGAACAAGTAGCAAACTGTGTGCTTTGACTGGCCAAAAAGCAGGTCTCCGGGGAGCAATCTGTGGCCAAACCGGGATAATACTGACAAAAGCACTGAGGGTATGCAACATCGTGCGTCCACGCAAACAAGTCGTCTATTAAACAATTTGGAATATTTGGTAGACAAGTATATAGAAATCCATATACGCTGTACATGTATATTGCGACAAACAATATCAAACTATTCGGCGATGCACTGAGCATCGTAAAAAGAGGCGTTCCCGAGTAAACTTGAAAGCCATACAACCCACCCCAAAAGGCTAGTTGGTAACCCCATTGTGCTGAAATGTAAGATAGCCGCTCTTGAGTTGTACTGGTGCTACAATATATAACTTCCATGCTGCATGATTCTACGAATGGATAGGTAATAATGTATCCTAACCCATGCGCCGTGAATGGTACATAGGTGTCATCTACGGTGCTTAAAAACTGTGATGCAATTTCAAGTGGGTCCCTATCATTCCGTACGGCCCAGTTTGTAAACAGGTATTCCCAATCTTTTAGGGCCAGTTTCCCGGGCGACAACTGATTTGTGGCATTGAAGCTGTTCCGCAGCGGCTCGGTAATGTTTTCAAACGCCTTTTCCATTGACTGTTGTATAATATTTGCCATATCTTCTCTGTATGCCTTCGCCCTCTTTTCTTGTTTTTCAAAGTAATATACAAAGGAAGGGACAACGACTTTGGCAAATGTATTGTCATAATAATTAGCCATGCGTATTCCTTCACGTATTGCTACATTGACAAAATTATCTATTATGACACAATTGATACAAACGAAGGAGTCTTCCTGCTCATGACATGGATTAATGTCTGAATTAAGTCCGGCTGCTTGCAAAAATCCGGCTGCGCCTAATACTGGGCTAACAAATTGTCTTGCTTTAATTTTTGAGATGGTCATTGGTTTATTTCTGGACAATTTATGAAACAATGGTGGAAGCAGTTCATAATGCGAATGCAACTTTTTCAGATGTTTTCTTAAATTAAAATCGTGCATGTTTCTTAACTTTGGGGATATTTTGAAGGCACTTCTCATGGTTTTGAATTGGTCCCCCAATTGCATGACATGTGGCTGAGCGTCCTTTATAAATTTTGTGGAATGGATGTAAAATCGATACATATTACTTACACCGGTGTCTCCGTGTAGTACATTGGGGTATTCTTGAAAAGCTTTGTGTACAAAGAAATCAACATTTTTCATAGTGAATGTACTGAAGAAAAATGATTTCACCCGGTGCAACACAGGTAAATATAAATCGAGATTCACATGGTCGTGTTTCATTTCCCTGATCATTTGCGATGAGGTCAATCCCCCAAAGACATGTCGTGAGTAGATAAAGACAGCATTTCCAATATCGTATCCCATAATGTATTTACGTTTCCAATTGTAGAGAATATCTCTAGGGACTGGCAATTCGGTCACATTTGCAATATGGTCTGCTATGTACCTCTGCTCTAAACACTCAGATATTTCTACTTGTTCTAGTGGGCGTAGTTGATTCCATGTATGATTTTTGTATAAATGAATTATCAAATCGCATCTCGATTCACCATCCCAGTTTATGGATTCCGCTATGTGAAGAGGAGTGTCCGGAGCAGCCCAGAATGCATGTCCAAATTCGCCCTCAACTCCAGAAGATCTTAACCTGTTGCAACCTATATCAACATTTACCCCGGGTATCGCGTTAATTGTATTTTCAATGACATTACAAATGCTTTTAAAGGCGCCGCCAATACCTCTTATGACTTTCATGAGAGGTTCCAACGCCTTTTCAATTAAAGACCATAACTTTGACATTTGCATGAGTAACATGTTGAAGAACTTAGTAATGAGAGTCCATAAATCCACAAAAAAGCCACCAATGACACCTCCGGCTGAAAACAATTCTACTATGCCTCCCACCACTTTACCTATTAAAGCAAACAACTCCAAAACCGCTTGCGACATGATTCCTTTGAATATTTTAAGAATTCTGTCGAGTGTAAAAAAGAATTTCCCAGCTCCACGGTGAAGTCCGTCCATAAAGGTTCCAAATGCCTGAAACACCCGCCTTAACCAATCTATCCATAAATTTAATTGATTGATGATTAATTCAAAGGTAGGTTTTTCAGCATCTCTCCCAACCGCTGCTCCACGAATAATGTCTGAAAACCATAGCAAAAAGTTATTGAAGAAACGAAACAGAACAATGGTAGTGTCCAAAGAACTGTACATCATTCTAGCCAGACCTTGCTGAACACCGGGACCCACAATACCAACGGGAAACATCGCCGCTATCGTAGCAGATGCCCCGGCTGCCGTGCGTTGTAAATCACATAATCGTTCGGAAAAATCGAGTTTAAAATTTTGAACATCCAGTGTTAAAAATCCAATTGCGGTCATTACCATTGCTCGTAATTGTTGTGTGACTAAGAAGGTCGCGGTCCGTAAGGTCATACTAGCAGAGCAAATAACATCGTAGGACCCGTACAATTGACACGATTCTTTCGTGTATTGGTATGATTCCCCATCTATATTTCCTAGGAGATCGTCATTCCATTCGTCTTGTCCATATTGTAAAACATCTGTTGCTAGCATTTTATATGCCTTACTTTCGCAATAGTGGTTGTTTTCTGAGTTATATCCGGGTGCAAATTGTGAAATAATATTGTCTATGAGGTATGCCACTTCATCTGCCAATTTAAAGAAATTTTCAAAATGGTAGGATCCGCACCAATGGTGTTGTGCACTGTATAAGTGTTCTAGCAAAGGGTTTTTAAAGCCTGTTTGTGTCACTTCCTGCTCAGGATCTGGGTAGTAGTAAATACATTGACATGTGCTATTCCATTCCAGTGGTAAAGATGGGTTACAAGTGCAACCTTGTCTATTTTCTTCCGTGCAATAATTCACTTGGTTTCGTTGGTGTCGTCTCACAAAACAATCGTCAAATTCGCCTGTCCCCCACCCACAATTCAAGGGAATATCAAAATACCTGCCTAGTATGATATCAGGCACGGCCAGAATTGTACGTACTACTAGTCTCCAAAATTCAATGATGACCATGGATTCAACCTTCAACGGGAAATACCAAGCATCAATAAGAGATCCTTCGAAAGCCATCCGAAACGACATTATCATGGGGTCCCATACGTGTGCCTGTAAAGTTGGTTGTCCACAATATGGCTTGTACAACTGGTTGTCTCCAAATGGATTTTCGGCCGTTATTTTTAGAGGAAAGTTCCCAATTGGTTTGTCACACAAACATTCTCCACGGGTTACGTCCCAATTCATATGATCCCTTCTATACTCGCACGAATACTCGGTAGTTCTTGGTATCATCATTCCATCATACCGCTGTAAGGTTAACCACAAATTTTGTTCTTGGTAGAATATACTTTTCCATAGGACTTCTCCGATTAGCTTGTTCGCAATCATTGCCATGTTTATCCATATTTGATTAAAATAATAAATTGCACATGGTCCTTTGATGTATCCCTTGTTAGAAACTTTTGTACAGTCCAATTTTACATGTTCTGGAACTCCTTCCAATACGAATTTATCGTCCCCAGTGACCATGTTACTTAATGCACCCTTTACAATTTTACTAGATACAATACCTGTCCAATGGAGCATGTTTGCATTTCCATAATTCCATAGCTCAAGATGTAGAAGAGCCTTCTCAAAATCCATGGCCTTCATCATATAATCTGCGTTAAATAGAAACTTCGGAATTGGGACAAGAATATGAACCGACACACGATACAAAACATGTAGAGCTTCCACTATTGCCAGACTAAGACGAGTCTGTGTGGCAAAAATAAACTGTTCCGGAATTCCGACAAGTTTAAAATCTGGAATGAACAACTGAATTATTTTTGTCAGTAAAGTAATTCCCACTCGATCTACAAAATTTGCGGTCTCTAAGACAGTAGAACCAGCATGGTAAACGAGTCTGGTAAAGAGAGGGAATTTACTGTAGGGCGGCAAAATCTGTATGACTTCTTGTATCAGAGCAATGGGTATATTGAAAGCGTGATTTAAAGCTCTAGGCAAGTGTGGTGTACCCACAACAATGAAAGCTAGATCAAAAACATCGGTCAATCCATCGCAAATACACGATGCTATATGTTTCTGATTGCTGACTACCATCTGTGCATTTGATATAGTTTGTGTAATATTCCATTCGTTTACCAGTAGATTGTTTTCTAGGGTTTTATCCCCTGCAAATTCCGATATGGACTTGAACAGTGATATGAAGGTGAACAATATATACTTTAAAGTTTCAACTACCGTCGTCATATCACATTTGATCGCAATTGCAATACTACCCGATGTCAACTGTCCAAACATAGTGGAGTAGTAATTGTACAGTGGCACTAAGGCATCGTAAAAGAGACGAACAATTTGCATAACACTGAACAAGACATCTTGGAAGAAGGGTCCTAGTATGGTACGAAATATCGTATCTCCACCCTCAAGAAAATGTGTATATCCTTCGTGAAATGTGTATGCTACGCCGACCACAGCCCCAAATCGAATCAAGTTTAAGGCTTGAGATGGTATCCCACTAAAGAAAACCAGCGATTTCCCGACCACAATGGATGTTATATCACCAAATAAATCCACTGTACTGGTCACCATCAAAGCGATATTGGTCTGAATTATGGCGTCCAGAGCTGGTTCACCATTTAATTTATCCGACTCCAGTACAGAGGAAAGGATGTAGGTTACCACCAAAGATGTGAACAGCAACCCAATAAATAGGAAGAGAGCTACTATCATTTATATTATTTTATATTTCCTTATATACTTTAATAAAACCAACAGTATCGCCATCCTTTGTGTGCTTGTACACGGTTTAAAGTGTCCTTTGCATTGGGTGTAAAGGTTAAATTCGAGCGTATAAAATTCATGTTATGTGTCAATGCGTATTCTTTACCGCCGTCTATCTGCTCAGAGTTATGTACAAGTGTCCATTCGGCTGCATACTTTTGTAAGTGCTCATATTTGTACACCGTTTTTAGATCTTTGTAGACAAGCACAAAATGTTTTATTAGTGGATAAAACCGAGAGATGTATTTCTGGTACTTTGTGTCCCCCGATGTATCATATATTTCAAGATGTGGCGTATGTACAACTTCGAATCCAATGGTTGGAATAGTGTAAGAACACCTCAAGAGATGTCGTATTAGTAGAGTTTTTCCTACACTCTTGTCGCCTATCAGCATAATTTTCATTTTGTATAAATAGATCTTATATTTATACATATGAATATTCCTCCGGACTTTGTTCCATCTTGGACCCCAGACGATGAAACGGAGAAATGTTACCGTTGTGACCAGCCATTTAGCATACTTGCAAGAAAGCATCATTGCAGAGCATGTGGAAAAATATTTTGTTCTACCTGCTCCAATTACAATTCGTCCATTCCCTCATTCATACATAAAATTTACGGGTCAAATAACTATAGTTATAGAGGTCCGCTCCGTGTCTGCTATTCCTGTAATATGCTAATTCTGGAAAAGAAAAAGGGAAAACATTATATCTATATACTATCTCTACTCCCATTGACTATAAAGGAACTGGAGGTCATGCTATACATAGATAAACAATGGAATATGGCCACAAGAAGCGTGATAGGGATGTTCAAGGCAATTCAGTACAAAACTGGGTACCAAAAGTGGAGTGGGTTAGAACGTCGGTTGTTACACAGTCATTGGAAAGAATTCATTGGTCACTCTCGACTGATGGTCAAAGTATTACGAGGATTAGTTGGGATCAGCGACTTGTCTGTGTATGCGAGGGAATTTAAATGTTCTATGAAGCAGCAATCATGTTCAAATTTGTACTGTGATATCTGCAATGACAAATTGGGTCCATTTGATATTATTGAGTTGCTTTACAGCCAACAGACTGCTTCTCTTTTGGCTTATCCTGAAATAGAATCATGGATAGGAACTTGCATAAATGAACTATCGGATAGTTGGCTTTTACTACTTCTTCCATGGTTATTACAGATAGTTAAAACACCAGCAGCCCAGCGTTTAATCAATAACAATATACTGCCGAGAGCAGTGACAAACATGAATGTTGCGTATCGAATATATTTTGAATGCGAAATGCTACGAACTGGATCCTATTATTTGTCGATTCAAACACGTTTGCTAAGTATATTGACAAGAAGTGTATGTGAATCTATCCACGCGTCGCATAAACTGTACACCTTGTTTGAAAACCCATTGAAACTGAAAGAATTAAAAATACAGATATCAAATGTTCGACTGCCATATGACCCCGAAACGATGATACGCAGTATCGAACACGATGGAATCCGAGAATTGAACAGCTACACGAAGCCTCATGTAATTCCAATAATAACCTCACGTGGACGAATTGAGATATTGCAAAAAATGGACGACATCCGTACGGACCGTCTGGTTGTTAATATTATGACCATTCTTGAATCAATAAACAAAGACTTGTTCTTTCATAAGTATCACGTGTTTCCATTAAGTACTGTTCGTGGTTGGATTGAAATGCTACCCAACACAAAAACAGTATACGAAATAAATAAAAGTAGCAGCATTCAAAATTACATCATCGAACATAACAAGAACAAAGCTTCTAACCAATTGCGGAAAGCCTTCGTCCGTTCGTGTGCATCCAATTGTCTATTAGGGTACATGTTAGGACTGGGCGATCGTAATTTGCACAATATACTTGTATGTGGGGAGACTGCAACATTGGCACATATTGACTTCAACTACTTATTGGGCAGAGATCCAAAAATAGAGAGTACGGAAATGAAAATAACAGCCGGGATGGTAGATATGTTAGGTGGTTACAACTCAGAAGAATTTGAGGAGATGAAACTTTTCTGTTCCAAAGCATTCCATTCTATTAAGACACATACGTATTTCTGGTACGCATTATTAAGATATTTGTGCATTTGCGATCCACCAATTCTTCCATATCATGGAGAATTACAAAAACTACAATGTCATGTAGACAAGCGATTGATGCCCACTGCCAGTTATGAAGAAGTTCGAGTTGCCATTGTCAAATCGGTAAACAGCAATTCAAATTCTTGGAAATCGTCTATCTCCGATATGGCCCATTCCATGCTATACAATATGACAGGAGTATTCGAGATGGAAATGTAAATAGTATAAATAGCTGCAACCTTATTATAAATGAAACATTTAGAACGATTGACCTTGTGCGTGGTCATTTTACTAACCTTTCAATTGATGGTGATGTTGTTTCCTATAGGGACAGGTGTGATGGTATATGTACACAACAAGGATACCATTGACGCCATGTCAAGGGTGGATGGGCGAATGATAGTGGAAAAGGTAAATATGTTGAAAGATGTTCCCATTCAAAACATGTCGAGAAACGCGAATGAGGCAACTTCAAAACTTAGAGAAATAATGCAACAAGCACATGTTTTAGCAGAAAATAACAACTCTAATATGTTTGGTGATCTAAAACGTTTGGTTCATAAGGCTCTGGACCCGATGGAAACATTAAAGGAGTTCATGAACAACAGAACTAAAACGACATTAATAAATATTTTGGACAAGACAATGGGAATTTTAGGTAAGATGAACGATGCAGAAGTTCATAATGTAGTATCTTCTATACTGAATATATCGCAACAAATACCGTTGAATATATTTAACAAAAGTGTTCACACGTTGGACGATGCCGATAAAACCATTGCCAAGATGGATATATTCCTTGGAAAATTTGTAAATTAATAGTATATAATTTCTTATTCTACATAAAAATGCTAATTTGGTTCCTATTAATCACATTATCACACGCTTATCACACTACAGATGAAATTTTCCAAAAAATTCAACATGAATGTGATACGGTTGCTCAATTGACCTGCACAATGCATAAGGACATTATGGTCGTCGATTGGAATGCACATTTGCCACGAGATATTGTATGGTCATACAACGAGCACGCACGTGAAAAAATTACCGGCGAGTTGGCACTGAAAAGTATACAGGCGTTCAGACACAGTAAACCAACTAGACGGATTACTGTTGTTCCGATATTAAACGTATGGGGTAGAAAAATGGTGGAACGTGGAAAAAGATGTTTGCGCAAAAATCGAATGGGCGTCGATACAAACCGTAATTTTCCCACGAGATACAAGCGTCATTACGCTTCGGGGTCTCAGGAGTATGAAGGAAAACACCCGTTGTCAGAAAAAGAATCTATCTTGATAAGCAATCTTTTAAAGGGTGCAAAAAGGTATGTAAACATACATTCCGGCGAATTCAGTCTGTATATGCCTTGGGATAGCCGTACAGACCACGTACCGAATTACAATCGTATGAACAAGCAATTGCAATTGTTTAAACAGCATTGTCCACAATGCAACGTTGGACCAGCGGCCAAGACAAGTTCGTACAAGGCTTTTGGCACAAGTGTAGACTATGCCATTGAAATTGGGGTAGAAGAGGCGTACACCTTTGAAATCTTTGGCTCCGGTGGCAATTGTGACAGAATGTTTAACCCATACGGACTTCAAAAAGTGAAAGTATTGTCCATGTGGAAAAAGATTATGGCATTAGCTGCTCTATAGCATCATGAATCCCTTTCTTATCAATCATAGTTTTGACCCATTCTGTAAATAAAATAGGATTTGTTTTTTTCTTGTATCTTAAATCATCTATTTGATGTACGTAATATTGTGTTTCTATATACGTGTACAATGATTCTATGTTTGTGCCTAGAGAAGATTCATCATTGTATACGTCTTCCTTTGCATCAATGACAGTTTGAAATTCCTTCCACATCAAAAACAGTATGATATTGCGTACGTCTGTTTTGGTTACTTGTTGTATCCAAACGGGGGCTTCGTGGCATCTACCATCCAACGCACACAAAATCATACCTTTATCAAGGGACAAAACATCTTGCAATTGCACATAGAAATCACGGACCAAATTTGGATTGTTTGTAAACTCTAACATATCCATAAGACGAGTACATTGTTCCGTATAATTCATTAATAAAAACAATTATCATATTTATATGTATTTATTTAGAAGCAAACATGATTCTACCCTTTGTACTCTCTAGCGCAAATGGTCCATTTTCAAATGCTGCCTCCATCTGTTTACACACCTCCACCCATGTGTTACCAGTTTTCTCTCCATCAATCTTCGCCAATATGGTACCTACGCGAAAATTACGAGTGTGGAACGCATCCGAACCCGGTAAAATTTCACATACGACTACTCTGTAATCGTTTTGTTTGTGTTCCTGCATATATTCACGTAACCCCATCGACATGGCATCGTCCAGACGAAGTGATTTGACGACGAGACCATTTGACAATTGCATGACTTCCTTCGCGTGTTTTGTATCGTTGATCGTTTCTAATAATCGCACTGCTGGTTTATCGTCTTCAGCCAATATGTCATATTCATAAGCGTTGCTTTCGCCTTCAGAATCCCCACGTACATATTTAAATTTAATCTTGGTTCCAAATGGCTGACGATGAATAATATCTCGAATTGGCAAGGATACGTTCAGCGGAGTGTACCATACTTCTCCGTAATTGTCAATGGCCATTTCCGTGTCACCCACAAGCATGTGTGTTAAGAAATCGAATCGCTGAAGTTCCATTTTACTAAACGCACTTTTTTCAACCACATCGCGAATAATTATTCCTGACTCTGAATTATAATGCGTTAGTGCCGCGGGATTGGCATTGTTGAAACGAAAGCCTAAACGCGGCATGTGAAGACGTCGTGCAGGTGTATTCGGTAGAAGCATTGGATTCGTTTCTCCCTCTTCACACGATAAAAATTGAGGAAACCCTTCTTTGCGCATCTTAACAACCTCTTCTGGGGTGTCGTTATGAATATGTGCCATTACCTTTTTAAACAAGGCGTAGGAACCATCTTTGTTCAAAACATGTTTTTGATACCAATCGGAGATGGATACTCTTGAAATTCGCCCATCCGTCTTCTTAAACCCGCCCAGATTGTGTTGCTCCCATGCATTGTTCATTTTGACTTCATCGAGTTGAATACCATCCTCTTTTAATTTTGTGAGATGTGCGATCACAAAATGACGCATGGTTTGCTGTCTGATTTTCTGTTCATCGATAAAATGCTTAACTTCTTTCATGTTATCATTGTTGTCGGATAATTTTGTCAGAAATTTTTTTATGCGGTTGGAGGGAATGATAATGTTTGTTTCCGTCGCATTCGTCATTTTCATACTGTTAATACCTATCACTTCTCCGGCTTCTGTGACACATGGACCTCCACTATTCCCCGGTTCGATGGTGGCAGTGGTTACGATGTACTCTTGTTCCATAGCATGTTTAATCCCGCTCACTCGCCCATCCGTAAACATTTGGTATTCCGTTCCTCTAGGGTAGCCCCGTGCTATGACTCTTGGAGCTCCTAGCTTTTCGAACGAACTGGGATGCACCTTATCCGAATCGCCCATTTGTAGGGTAGGTACATTTTCAGACTTATACTTCTCCAATAAAATCTCTCGTACCATCTTTTCTCCGCTATCATCCAGTTTACAGACCGCCAAGTCCAGATCGGTACTGATTCCTACAGGAAATACCCGAATATCCGTGTTATGATCTGCTGGAAGACGGATAAATACAGCTTTTGTGTTGTTGACCACATGTGCATTGGTCACGATAACAAGTTTGTTCTGAGTTTCTTCGCCTTGGTAGAACCAGCCACTACCTGCTGCCATTCCACTGTAACCACGACCCATTTGTGTTTTTACGATAAATTGTACTACTGAGTTTAATTCCATTTGATAGTATAATTCTATAATATATAGTTATTTAAAGTTATTTTTTAATTCTTCCCATTTGGAGAGCTCGTACATTTCTTTACCAACGTATAGGGTATTGTCTTTAAATAGAGCCACGTAGTGTCCATGGTTTCTGAATATTCTACCCTCTTTTAACCGCACTACATTTTCCCCTGTAAAATCAGTAAAGTCTACTCTCTCGTATTCCTTCAAATCTTTGCATACCTTCAGTTCCATATTATTAATACTCACATCGTCACAGTCGTGAATGTTCATGGCGTTTGCAAGGCTTAATAGAAACATATACACAAGAAACATTTATTATACGATGGTAGGTATTTATACCTTAATATACTCAAGCGCGATACACCTCAATACAAAGTTGGATAGATCGGCACCTCCACAACGTACGTGCTTTTTATATCCCCACACAAGTCCAAGTTCTGGAACTACTCGATATTTGAATTTTTCCATCTCCTTGAATTTTACTATATTTAAATTTCTCGTGCAAATAAACTGGGTGTTGTTTACATCTCTCAAATAGTTTAGGTAATCGTCCTGTTTTTCACTCAATTCTTGCATATATTCCATATTGTGGTCATCAAAACAATTTTGTGCTGTGGGTCTATGTGGATCAAACATAAACTCTGTGTACTGTGACGTCATCCCCCATGCCACATCATCGGATTTTATCATATTATACACATTGATCATCTCGGTATGATAAAAATTGATCATCCCGGTAGCCATACATCCCGATGTACATCCCAGTAAAAATAATAGAATATATCTCATTTTATTTATGCATTATGTGCTTTTATACCCATTTTTCAATATACTGATGGTGGAGGCTTCCCATAGTTTTATTTTCTGGCTGGTCAAATATTGTGTTCCAACACTACTGTTGGCAAGATTAAATCGCACAAATCCTATATTCATGTAACAACCGAACGGCTTCGTAGTATCGTTCACAATCTGGAAGCCTTTCTCCACAATACCTGCAAACTCTTCACACTCATTACTAGTTGGGATCAACTCTGCTCGAGGAAGGGATTGCGGGGTGTACAAATACCTATAGTCGGATTCACCTTCTTGACCGATACAACCATACTGGAAGGAACATTCTGCATTTCTTTCAATCACACACATGACATTGGAAGTACTAAATATAGCACCGCATGCCACGTTGGGTAATGACGAATTGAACGCTTTGTAAAAAATCGAGGTCTCCCATTTTGAACAACCAAATGGGACCGAATTGGAAGTGGTAAGTTGATAACTGTATCCATTTGCCAACGAATAATTCAAACATACGGTCTCAGTAAGAGTAGTGGATGCATAACCGGAAGTCTGAAGCGTGTATTTCGACCCGTAGGACACATTGTGCCCGTTGTAGTGGCAACCTATTGGGGCATCATTTGCGGACGTATTCACAAACCGTTTTCCTATTTTTGGTGCAACGCTTATGCACTCTTCCTCTGACAACATGTACTGTGGCGCTTCACTATATTTGTAGCGTAACCCTGCCAAAAAGTACTTCTGCTGGCAATCTTCTCGTTCGTAGGTATAGTCACGTGAAATCAAAGTGCTACACCCGTCGCCATATCTGAAAAAGCCCTTGCATTTGGTACATTTGCCATTGGAGGGTACCATTGATGCTCTCTCGTAAAAAAGAGGTTCCGATAAGACGCCAGTGTTAAAGCAGTGATTACAACCCATCGGTCTATCACACACATTGGTGTACGTTTTTGTACATTCTACATTCGCTGGAAATACGGAAATAACCTCTTTGGAGTACGTTGTCGGTGAACAGCCTTTTTGTTCGGATACACGCTGGAATACTTTTTGGAAAAAGGCTTTTGAAGGCTTACATCTTCCCGGTCTATCCGGGTCTCCCATTCTGGCGTCTACAAGTTTATACTCCTCGTAGAATTCTATGAAACCACCATAATTGGTACAATATATAGGTTGAAAGGGGCTTACACATGCGGTACTTCCAGAATATGTAACACAACCGCATGTATATGTGCCTTGAGCTACCCATTTTACTCTTCTAGCGAACCGTTTACCGGGCAATTTTAAACTTAAAAGCGGACCTGTACACACCGAAGGCAGTGTCGAAGAGAATACTTTGGCAGCATTGAGGGGCTGACCTACTGTCTGTGGGTATTGACCACCCGGAGGAGTTGCTACTATATATTGCGAAGCGTATTGATCCGGGACCCCCCCATTCGTAGCGTAAGTTTCTATAGTAGAAGGTTCAACATACCCATCGCACCATTCCTGTTGACCGAAATTATCACTATCGAAATGATAATATTTCCACGCATGACCTAGGTCATGAGAAGTATCATAAAATTCTGTCGGTGATACACATGGAAGTGCCCATCGAGCTATACCATCGTCCGTTTCCATGTTTTTCTGTAGCAATTCTTCCCCTGTGACATTCACCATTGCCCAACCGGTTGTAGGGTCGTTGAACCACAGTGCGTAATAGGGTTCCTTTACTTCTTTGTCGTGTATCACTTCGGCGCTACTCTCATGTGAAGAAAACTTTTTGGCAACACCATCTTGCAATAAGTAGGTTTTTGCTCTGTCTCTTCCTATTATATTTCCACTCGTAGCAGTTGTACATGCATATTCACCGGTATCGTAGATAACTACTTTATCACAAGTCAGCGCCAACACCGATTTAGAATCATATTTGTCGATAAAGTTCCCTGCCATTAAAATCTTATCTATCATACCGGCTCCATTTCGACTAGGGGAAATAAACGATGGATCGGACAGGGAAATTAGTCCTTCGTAACTATATTCAACGTTGCAACTGGTTCTCGAGCATGTACACGTACTTTCGGTCTCGTCCAATGTTATTTGGTCATATCCCCTTGCATTGCACATTTGTGAGCAGTACGCCTTCCCTCGTTTATCCATTGTAATGTGTATACTTAATGCCATTTTGGCATCCACCATGTATTTCCCCGCCGGGTATTCAATAGGCACATACGGCTCATAACTGTAGGTGTTATATTTGTCTGTAAAACTCATAGTAGCACACGGTTCTTCGTTTGTACACATACAGTGTGGACGATTAACAATATCCTCCCCAATGACCATCACAGAATATCCAAGCTCTGTACATCGTGCCTTACATCTTACTTTCTCCGATGATCCGACATTAGCAAGATCAAATACATTTTTGCCATAATAGTAATATCCTGTCCATATTGAACCTTCTTCCCAAAATCCGGATGGACAATCTGCTTTAAGGTAATTACTTCCGCACAGACATCGATTGGCACCCGCATCGTAGCCGGTCATAAAGCCTCCACCGGCAATACAATAGTTCGCACAAGATTGTCCTACTATTGTTCCACCATAAAAAGAATTGCTATTATAGCACCTTCCACCTTGCCCTAAGTCTGCCCATGATAATTTTTTCCATTCAGTGTCCATGGTCGCGCCGTCATATGCAGTTACCACGTTACCGTTGCAAACTCCGGCAGTAGGCGTGTAATAATCGTATGTGCTGTCATCCCTAAAATAAACGTGATTGGAATCGTATGTACAACCTAGATTATAGTTTGAATCCGTTGTAACCGAAAACCCATGTGAGTTTTTCAATGCCCACGCTTCACATTCTTCGCGTCCGGCTGTTATATCCTTGCAAATTCCAAGTGTATTCGAAGTATCGAAATCTGCACCGACTATATTTTGTGGCGGGGATGCATCAACAACAGGTGAATATGTCGCCCATGCGTAGTCGGTTAATGTAGGACTACATGATTCCACGCATTTGCATTCTCCTGAGGTACTTACTGCTATGTGGTTGTAACCATGTGTTTTGCACCCTTCGTAACACTGCCTATATTCCAATACATTG
>ERZ807291.4078-NODE-4078-length-19828-cov-6.946189_pt1 | contig 19828 bp, 17 predicted proteins | sample MGYA00521257_ERZ807291 | MGnify/ENA primary metagenome ERZ807291 (study PRJEB31413, sample SAMN03169783) | marine metagenome | biome: Marine; feature: Water; material: Subsurface seawater | place: North Sea | collected 2011-04-28 | depth 1 m m ... | reverse complement strand
CTTCGGCAACCACTTCTCCATCTTCGACAAGTAAAGCCCCCACCATAGGATTGGGGTGGGTATGCCCCCACCCTTTTCGTGCGAGTTCAAGAACATGTTCGAACAAAAGATGCAGCGATGAACCCGATAATGTCATAGCTTTAGGCTAAGCTAAGAGACAAGCCTACCGGGCAATGATCTGAGCCTTCGACCTGAGCATGGATTGTGGCGTCCCGTACCGAAGAGGCAAGGTCATCCGAGACCACAAAATAATCGATCCGCCAGCCAACATTTCGGGCCCGGGCTCCGGCCCGGTAGGACCACCATGAATAGGCATTTTCCTGATCTGGGTACAGGTGGCGAAAAGTATCAAGGAAGCCCTCTGCCAAAAGATTGGATATCCCCTCCCTTTCCTGGTCAGTAAAGCCGGCGCTTTTACGATTGGTTTTGGGGTTGGCCAAGTCGATCTCCCGGTGGGCAACATTGAGATCACCACACAAAATAACTGGTTTCTTTGCCCGGAGCTCAAGCAGGTAATCCTTAAGGTCTGGGTCCCAGGAGTCGTAGCGGTAACCAAGTCGGGAAAGGTCTCCTTTGGAATTCGGCACATATACATTGACCAGATAATATCCCTCGTATTCGCAGGTGATCGTCCTCCCCTCCCCAGTGTGCTTCCCGTCAGGAAAATCTTCGGTTACTGAAAGGGGCTGCGTTTTGGAAAAAATAGCCGTTCCTGAATAGCCGTTTTTCTCGGCCAGGTGATAGTGACGAAAACTGTAACCAAAGTCATCGGGTGGGATTGCCGATGGGTTCAGTTTTACTTCCTGTAGGCAAAGAACATCCGGAAATACATCTTCGACGAAGGTATCGAAGGTCTTCTTACGGCAGGCCCTAAGGCCGTTTACATTCCAGGAAATGAAATCGATGCTGGACTTTTGGTTGGTCATTTAATGATCTTTTTGTATAAAGGCGGTTATCAGGTAAACAATGAAAACATTATCATTGTTGCCCTTTTCCCAAATCTACAAGCAAAAGTAATCCACATGGCATCACCCACAGACATTCGTAAAGGACGTGTTATCGTATACCAGGGAGCTCCGCACCTGGTTATTGAAATGTTACACCGCACGCAAGGCAGGCAGGCAGGTTTTGTACAGACTACCTTGCGCAACCTTCAAAGTGGTTCCACGACCACCACTAAGTTTCGCTCGACCGATAATGTTGAGTTTATGCACACCAACACCCAAAAACTGGAGTACAGTTACAAAGATGCGGATGGTTTCCACTTCATGGATCTTGAAAGCTATGAAGATAGTATCCTCAGCGAGGATATGATTGGTGATGACGAGTGCTTTTTGGTGGAGGGTAACACATACGATATTCTTTTGGTTGACGGCGACCCTGTACGCTTGGAATTACCTGCATCCGTGGAGGCAACAGTGGTGGAAGCCCCAGATGCTTTACGGGGAGACACCGCGGGTAATGTCCTGAAACCGGTAACCATAACCAGCGGCATTACCATCCAGGTTCCCTTGTTTATTAAGAAGGATGATGTCATCAAAATCAGCACCAGTGACCGCTCTTATTTGGGGCGGGTGTAAAAAAATTTAGAGTTTGCAGAACCCAAAAAAAATCCTCCCGGTTCGGGGAGGATTTTTTTGCTAAGGTTTGTATGAAACCTTAAAATTGTGTAGCGAAAACAGTTAAGCCACTCGCTCCACCACAAGGGGGGCAGGGTTTGGGCGTTTTGGAGCTAAGCGATAAGCCGCTTTAAAATAATCCATGGCGGCCTTCAGTCTCTTTTCGTCGTTGTAGTGAATCATCATAAGAGCTTCACCCTGCTTCATCTGGGTGCCGACTTTGCAAAGCTCTGCAACACCGCAGGCAGGATCAAACTTTTTACCGTCTCCGTGAACAAGGATTTGTACGCCACGTGCAAGTTGACCCGCATCGATGGTGTGGACATAACCTCTTTTGGGAGCAGGTAATTTCTTGGTGTGCTTGGCCTTGGGCAGTTTTTCAGGGTCGTCGATCACTTTGGTATCTCCACCTTGGTACTCTACGACATCTTTAAGTTTCTGAAGAGCAGTACCATCTTCCAGGTGTTTACGCACGGTCTGCTTGGCAGAAAGGGTGGAACCGGCAACGCCAGCCAACCGAACGATTTCCATACCCAGTTTCATAACCAGATCCTGCAAGTCTTCAGGGCCTTCACCTTTGAGAAGCTCGATAGCTTCCTTAAGCTCTAGGGCTGGGCCGACACAGGAGCCAAGGGGTTGGTTGTTATCGGTGACAAGGGCAACGCAGCGCCTTTTCAAGGTGCGGCCTACACGGGTCAGGGAGCGGGCAAGCTGCTTGGCATCTTCCGCATTTTTTATAAAGGATCCTTTTCCCCATTTAATGTCGACGACAACACCTTCGGCACCTGCAGCCAATTTTCGGCTCAAAGTACCGGCAGTAATAAAGGGAATTGAGGGGATTGCCCCGATTTTCTTACGGAGTTCGTATAGAATTGACTCTACAGGTGAAATATCTTCGTGCAGATCGGAAAAGGCACATCCTAATTTGCGAACCTGTGTCGAAAATTCTTCGAGGGACATTTCAGTCTTAAATTTGGGGATGGCCTTGAGCTTTTCACCTGTGGAAGTGAGAAATTCCTCATCGTCTCCATTCATTAAAGGCATGGCTACACCGGCTGCAGCAGCCAAGGGGCCAAGGACCAAAGTCGTTTTGTCGCCCACACCTCCAGTGGAATATTTTTCAATCTTGGGGCGGGATACATCCATCATTTCAATGACTTCACCGGAAAGCATCATTTCTTCGGCAAAATTGGCAATTTCCTGAGCGGACATGCCTTGAAAGAAAGTAGTCATAACCCAAGCAGCTTGTTGAAACTCAGGCATTTCCTCATCAAGAATCGCATCAACAATGGAGCGGATTTCTTCGTCGGTGAACTCACCTCCATCTCTTTTTTTCTCGATTAAATAGGAAAATGAGGGCGGAACCTTAGATTTAGCAATTGGCATAATGATATACTCCTAACTGAAATTTGGTGGGGTGAATAGTTCAGTGCAAAGTTTGCTTATACTCAAAAATGGTGCATTCGTCGAGTATTTTCTTTGAACTGGACTTGACCCGAAGGCGAGAAATCGATGTTTTCTGACCGAATGGAAAGGTCGCACGACATCGCAAAAGAAATCAACGCTACATTACTTCTGGCTGCCCAGCAAGTGTCAGAACTCACCGACGAGTTTGACCCTCAAATCCGGGGAGCTGACCCTCGATTCGGAGACTTTCAGGCAAATGGCACATTGCCTTTTGCCAAACGCCATGGGCACAACCCACGAGCTTTGGGAGAAAAGCTTATGGAGGCAATGCCACCCCATGAAGACTGGGATGTCTCCTTGGCTGGCCCGGGCTTTATCAATTTTAAACTCTCCGAATCATGCCTGCTCCGATGGTTGAGTGATTTCTCGGAAAGAACACAGATTGAGCAATCAATGGCCGACAAGGATGGAAAGAATGTGGTCCTGGACTTTTCATCCCCCAACACCGCCAAGCAGATGCATGTTGGACATATTCGCTCAACGATTATTGGCGAAAGCTTATCCCGTTTGATGAAGCTAAACGGCCACAAGGTCATCAAGGATAATCACTTGGGAGATTGGGGCACTCAATTTGGGATCTTGCTCTACGCCATCAGACGGGAAGGGATTGACTTAGATAGCTTGGGAAATGAACCGGTTGCTAAGCTTGAAGATCTTTACCGGAGGGGGAACCAGTGGATAAAGGACGACAAGCAAGCCCTGGAAGAGGCCCGGCAAGAATTGGTAAAACTCCAGAAAGGAGACGAGGAAAACCTAAGCCTTTGGCAAAAGATTCGGGACTTAAGCATGGACTCCTTTGAACAGGTGTACAGGCTCCTCGGGGTATCTTTTGACTACGCTCATGGGGAAAGCTTTTACCGTGATCAAGTGGAGGCGGTGTATATGTCTCTGGGGCAACATAAAATATGCCAGGAAGATGATGGGGCTCTCGTGGTCTTTCACCCCGAGCATAAACGTTTTGCCAAGCAGCCCTTTATCATCCGTAAGTCGGACGGAGCCAGTAACTACGCAACCACCGATCTTGCCACACTTAACTTTCGGACCAAAGAATGGCAATCAGACCAAATCATTTATGTAACCGATGGCAGGCAGCGTGATCATTTCGAACAGCTTTTCCTGACCGCGAAAAAGTGGTTTATCGCGGAATCAAAAAACCTCCCCACCCTTTCCCATGTATGGTTTGGCACTATTTTAGGGGAAGATAACAAAGCAATTAAAACACGAGACGGGCAACCAATCAAGCTGGTGGATTTACTGGCAGAAGCAATCCGGAGAGCAACGGAAATGGTCAGGGAAAAAAACCCGGATTTACCTGCAGATGAAATGAATAGGCGGGCCCAAGTCATCGGGTTGGGTGCAGTGAAATATGCAGATCTTTCTCAGGACCGCACACTGGACTATGTTTTTTCCTGGGAAAAGCTCCTGGCGATGCAGGGAAACACCGCCCCCTACCTGCAATACGCAGTGGCTCGTGTATGCAGTATATTCCGAAAAATCGAGGGAGACCCAGAAGAATTCATTCGCCAAGCCCGGGAACCAAAGACAGAGGCAGAAAAGAAATTAGCCCGGAAACTGATTTTTTTCCCATTGGCAATCGAGCAAGCGACCCGGGAATTGAAACCTCATTTCCTCTGCACTTACCTGTATGAATTAGCAACCGAATTTAGTTCGTTTTATAACCAGGACAAGGTAATGGTTTCAGAGCCTGAAGCCCAGGGGCTCAGGCTTTTACTCTGCAAGACCACTCAAACCTATCTTCAGACTGGGCTTGAAATGCTGGGGATTGAGACCCTGGAAGAAATGTAAAGCCTTCTTGGCTTGTTACCTTTTTATTAGGGGTAAAGAAACTTGATAAAACTGGAGGGTGGGATCGCCCTGCCAACCCGCTTTTCGGTAGAGTAATCCACGAAGGTGGGTTTCACTTTTGTTCGACCACGCGGACCGGGCCATTTGCAGCTCCCAGTTGCCGTTTCTTGGGCGTACGGGTTGCATGGCATCCGATTTCACAGTCCGGCCTTCGCTGAAAAAATAGATGCCGGGGGTCGAAGTCTCGGGTTCTTCCGGAATGATCATACGCAACTTATTTCCATCTTCAAAGGCTTGAGCTTGCCATCCTTCGGGGGGGGGAACGGGAAGCTTTTTCTGAAAAGATAAAAAATGGCCAGTCCAGGACTTATCTTTTTGGTTTTCACTATGGATGGGCAGGGAAAGTTCCAGTTCCCCAAAACCTGGGAGGCAGGTTTGAGAACAGGCCAACCAGGCTGCTTTTCCGCGGATTACCAGTCGGTCTGTTGGAACAAAGGCCTCCGAAAAAGAAATTTTACTAACGAACAAGGTTTCCCCATGATGCCCATGGGCTGCCACTTCTCCCATCAGTACCCTCTTTGGTGGAGGAAAGACAAGAGGGCTTGCTTCCACCCCATCAGGCAAATCCCATTCAATCGAAGGGGGAACCCCAACATCACCAGGATGGAGCCAATAGGTGTGCCAATCAGGTTGGCGGCGAATACGCCAGGCGATCTGAAAAGTTTCTTTCCCGTTGCATGCACTGAGCTCCGAAATCAGTGAATGAAGAGTTGGACCTTTGTCAAGTACCGGTCCTTCGCGACCGGAAACCGAAACCGAAAAGGCTGGTAGGAAAAAGGAGCAGACTAGTGGAAAGACTTTCCGCAACCACATGTGGACTGAGCATTGGGGTTCCTGATCTCAAAGCCTTTGCCTGTGAGGCCGTCATCAAAGTGAACTTCACAACCCTGGAGGTACTCGAGACTGTCGCCATCTACGGCATAAGATACGCCTCCAGATTCTCCCACTTTGTCAGTATCCTTGGGGAAATCCACTGACATACCATACTCAAACCCAGAACATCCGCCCGGTTCGATAAAAACACGAAGAACTTTCCCGTCTTCGTTTTCGCTGAGCATGGAAGCAACTTTTGAAACTGCAGAATCCGTAAGCTTAATCATAAATTTAAAGTATAAGCTATGGCGAAGAAGTCAATTTCCGATAAAAATGCAGCTACATTTGTGCCATTTATGCAATTTTAACCAAATAACCAAAAAGTTTTCTTGAATGGTGCACCAAAAGGCAGTAACTTGGTCGCATTATCGACGACAACGAATTAAAAAACATATTTAACGAAGTTCAATTTGAACTTACCCGCAAGATTGCCGAGGGAGGCATGGGTTTGGTTTATGAGGCTGTGCAAAGCGGAGTCGGTGGCTTTAGGAAAGTGGTGGCCATAAAGCTGATCCGGGAGGAATACTCCGCCATCGAGGAATTTAAGAATAACTTTATCGGGGAAGCCAAATTGGTAGCTGACCTCATTCATACAAACATTGTTCAAACTTACCATCTTGGAAAGGTAAATGGCCAGTACTTCATGACCATGGAGTTTGTGACAGGCTGGAACCTCGAAGAGTTTTTGGACCGGCACATTGAAACCGAACAATATGTTCCGGCTGACCTCGCGGTTTTTATTGTCTCCAGGATTTGCCGGGGCCTAGGTTATGCACACCGTAAAAAAGATGAACATGGCAGACTGCTTGGCATCGTGCATCGTGATGTAAATCCGAAAAATATCATGATCGCCAAAGAAGGTGATGTAAAGCTGACCGACTTCGGTATAGCAAAAGCCCTGGATTTGATGTACAACAAGGAAGGTGAAGTAATTGCGGGCAAGGATGAATATTTATCACCTGAGCAAGCAAGATGTGAAATCACCGACCATCGGGCTGATTTATTTTGCTGTGGTATTGTCATGTCGGAGCTTTTACTCGGTTACAATCTTTTCGAGACCGGAGACTCCCAACAAACCATCCAAAACATTCTCGAGCTTACATTGCCTAATTTTACTGAGCTCCGCCCTGATGTGGACGAACGTCTCAATCATATTTTACATCGAGCACTGGAAAGATCCCGGGATGGTCGTTTTCAATCTGCCGAGGAAATGCTCAGCGGACTTGAGAACTTTATTTACGGAGACGGGTATGGCCCAACCAATGAAAAACTAGCGGCCTACTGCAGTGATCTCTTCAGCTCTGATGGACACAACGCTGCCACCCGGTGGTACAATGGGGAAACCCAATACATTGAATCTTAGTATTCGTTTCTAATCATGCAGTCTCAAGGACTCCGACAAGTACAGAAACAAACCCAGAATCTTGTCTTAGCTCCCCAGCTAAGACAGTCTCTGAAAATCTTACAGGTGCCTGCCCTGGAACTACGGTCTGCCATCCTCGAAGAATTGCAAACCAACCCTCTCCTTGAAGAGTATGGTACCAATGACGAAAGTTTGGATGGCGAAGTAAATGAGCCCTCCCCGGACGAGCTGGAGGAAAAGCAACCTGAAGAGTTCCCGGAAGATCAACCGGAACCCGAAGCCAAAGAAGACAAGGGGGATGAAGTAGACATTGACTCCAAAGAGAATGAAAACCTGGATGACTTAGATTTTTCGGACGAATTTTCCATTCTCAAAGAGATGCAGGAAGATATGAGGGAGCATTTCGAGAGCGAATATGAAGGAGAGGCCAAATTGGGTAATTCGGAGGCGGAAGAAAAAAGGCAATATTTCTTTGATTCCTTGGTGGCAGAAACATCCCTCCAGGAACACCTGCTGGATCAATTAAAATTAATCGAAACCACCGATGGGCAGAAAAATGCCTGTGAATATATGATTGGTAGTTTAGATGAAAATGGTTTTCTTTCCTCGACCCTTTCAGACATTGGGTTGATCTCGGGCATTGCCCTTGAGGATTTGCAATCCGGTTTGGAAATCCTTCAATCCTTTGATCCCATTGGCATTGCATCCATGGATCTTCAGGACTGTTTATTGAAACAAATGGATGCCCGTGGATGGAACGAAAATATTTCCTATGCCATTGTAAGAGATCATTTCCCATTACTGGTTCGACGCCGCGTACCTGAGTTGTCACGTAAACTTTCTCAATCGACCGAGGATATTCACGCAGCCCTGGAAAAAATTGCGGAACTTGACCCTGCTCCGGGGAGAAGGTTCTCCGAAGACAGCAACCAGTCCGTTGCCGCGGATGCCACTGTTGAAAAAGTCGGAGGCGAATGGACGATCAGCCTAAACAATGATTACATCCCAAGGTTAAAGATCAATAAAACCTACAAGGAGCTCATTACCAAAGGGACCCTGAGCACTAAGGAAAAGGAGTATGTAAGAAACCAAATGCGGGCTGGTAAATTCCTGATCAACTCGATTGACCAAAGGCAAAATACAATTGAGCGCATCACCAAACAAATCCTGGAAAAACAGGCAGGCTTTTTTGATGAAGGGGTTTCCAAATTGCATCCGATGACCATGTCAGAAGTAGCAGAAATCATCGATGTTCATGAGACCACGGTTTCCCGGGCCATTGCCAACAAATTTGTGAGTACGCCGCATGGGACTTTTCCTTTCAAATATTTCTTCACGCCCGGCTATTCCGGCAAAGACGGAGATGCAGTATCCAATACCAGCGTAAAGGAAATTATCGGCTCGATCATTGAACAGGAAAACTCATCCAAACCATTAAGTGATCGAAAAATCGTAGATTTACTGGCGGAGAAAGATATTAAGCTGGCTCGTCGAACCGTTGCAAAATACAGGGAGGAACTTGGTATTCCCCCGACTAACCTTCGTCGAAGGTATTAATCGCGGCCTCCTCCAACCTTGATCAATCCGGAAACGTAGAACCCAGTGGATCCATTTCCTCATCTCTCTCCATTGGTTGTGGATGCATCAAGCCCAATCCTTCAAGTTGGCATTCCCAATAAGGATGGATGGCTCCATGTGGCGGTTTCAGAAAACCAGGCACTGGAAGGTCTATTTGCCGCGGCAGAAGAAGCATTCCATAAGCTTACTCAACCATCCTCCAAGATTGATGCCATCTTTTTTTGTGAAGGCCCAGGTTCAACCTTAGGCTTACGGATTGCCTGTGCCTTTACCCGAACCATTCAATGGAACAACCACCCCACCCCGCAACTATACAAATACAATGCCCTGGATATGGCTTATGTGATGAGCGGACAGCAAGTCTCCATCCAAGCACCGTTCCGGAGGGGGTATCGGTTTGTCCGCCAGGGAGAGGAATTCATCGGCCAAAAAGAAATTCTTCCCGAAGAAGAGGCATTAAAAAAGTTTCCTGAAAGTATGCATTTGCCGGATCCAAGAAAATTGAATACCTCAATACCGGAAAAACAAATTATTACCTACAATTTGGCATCAAACTGCCGTGGTTTAATTGACTTACTTCGAGTTTCCCAACCCTGTGAGATCGCTACGCCCTACTCTCCCCGTCCTGCAGAATTTAAAAAGTGGAAGCCTCCAGCCAATGCCAACCGCTAAAAGTGGTTTCGGTTCTTGCCATCCTAAATGAGATCTTGGGCTGAAATTGACCTCGCTGCCCTGGAGCGCAACCTGGGATTGATCCGCCAGGCAGTGCCTCCCAATATGCATTATATATCAGTTGTCAAAGCGGATGCCTATGGGCACGGGATTCTACCGACTGCCACGCGTTTGATGCAAAGTGGTGTCGACCTTCTTGCCGTTGCCAATAGTAAAGAAGCCGCAGAAATAAGAGAGATGAGCTCGGGATGGCCTATTCTAGTGCTGGGGCCCCTTTTGGAAGAAGAAGACCACGCCTTATTTGAGTACGACCTCACCGCAACCGTTTCCTCCTTTTCCGAAATCTCAAGGTTTCAAGAAAAAGCAAAAAAGCAGGGTAAGGCAGTAAAAATTCACCTTAAGGTCGACACCGGAATGGGCAGGCTCGGGATATGGTGGGAGGAGGCCAAAAAATTAATCCAGGACATTGAAAAGGTCCAAGAGTTGCATTTGACTGGATTACTTACCCATTTCGCGGACCCGGGTGACCTAGAATTCACACAGTTGCAAAGGGAAAGGTTTAAGGAAATTCATAAGTCAATTCCAGCAAGGTTATTGGCCGATCTGATCGTTCATGCAGATAATTCGTCCTCTCTTCTTCACCTTCAGCGAGACTCGATTTTTAATGCGATCAGAATCGGGCTTTTACAGTTTGGGGTTTCACCCCAAAAGGAAAGCCTGTTCTCCGGTCTTCAGGTGGAGCCTGTCTTAAGTTTTCATTCGAAGCTGGCCATCGTGAAAGAATTACCTGCCCAGACAACGGTGAGTTATGGCAGGGAATACCAATTAACCCGTAAATCAAAAATTGGGATTATCAGTGCCGGATATGGGGATGCCATTCCATTGCATTGCGGAAACCGTGCCCAGGCTTTAATCCGCGGGAGAAACTATCCAATCATAGGTCGTGTTACCATGGATCAGACAATTGTCGACCTTACCGATTCGCCTGATGACCTAAAATCAGGTGATCAGGTAACATTGATTGGAAAACAAAAAAGTCAGGAAATTTTACTTTCCGAGCTAGCCGCTGATGCCAACACCATCCCCTGGGAATTACTCTGCTCGATAACGAAGCGAGTACCCCGTGTTTATACAACTAATCGGCAATAAATAACTAGATTGGACTGCCGCTAGATATCAAAGTTTTTTTGAATCGTGATGATCAGATCCTCAAATTTCTTGATGGATTTAGACCGCTCATCAAAAGCCTGCTGACCATCTTCAGGACAACCATATGGAGATACCCAGCCCATACCGTTTTTCTCATGGGCTGCATGTACCGCCTCCATCCAAATTAAAATCTGCTCAAGGTTGGCAAGAATCCGATTTCCAGGTTGAGGTTCCTCTAAAGAATTGCCGTATGGCAAACGTTGAACAACTTGACCTTCGTCATCCTTGGTCTCTTCCCAGGCAACTTCTGCAGTTTCACAAGCTTCCCAAAAACGTATTTTTGAAAAATCAACACAACCTTCTAAGATTGATTTGGACATTGCCTCGATCTCCGGCATCGCCGCCTCAGGAAATGTTTCATCCTCCACAGGTTGATAATTTTTTTCGGCTTCAATGAGAAGTTGAGCTTTTTCATCCAAGGCCGCCGCAATCGCTTTCACGAAAGAATAATTGATTTGCCCCTGCAAATTACCATCCAGCATTAAATCAACCGCATCAAAGGTTATTTCATCTTCAGCGGGCACATCTTCTATCTTTTCTTCAGTCATTTTGAGTATGGATTGATTGAAACAGATTTCAAGACAGTGACAACGGGAATGTGAGAGGAAAAGGTTCCTAATTTTTTCCTTCTCCAATCTCTCAGAGTCTCATGAGTCTACAGATACTTGATTTCCCAAAGAATTTCTTCCATAAAAAACCAATAGCTTGGCAATGGCATTACACCTTTTGAAAAATCCTTAATGGCGGGTAATGTTAGACAGGTGAGATCACCCATCTCTGGTGTTGGGGCTTGCAAATTACGTTTACCAAATGAAAATAAAGTTGAAATTCTTAAAGTAGTAAGTTTTGAAGCCCATGAAACCAGTTTTTAATAGATTATTGTCTAAATTCTGGCTCTATGTACTATTATAATGTGTTCCTTTTAGATTTCCAGACCCAACGACGCCCACAATAACTTTTGATTATCCAAAATATTTTAATGAGTATATCTAAGCCTTTTTTTGTTTTATCAATCCTTCTTTACTCCTGCGTCTTCGTACACAAGGTATTCTCGGAAGAAATATCATTCAACCGGGATGTGCGCCCTATCCTATCTGGCAAGTGCTTTCATTGCCATGGGCCATCGGAAAAATTTCGAAAAGCGGACCTTCGCCTCGATCTTCCCGAAGAAGCGTTTTTCGAGAAAGACGGCCTGGCTGCTTTTGTACCTGAAAGCACCGAGGATAGCGAAGCGTGGCACCGTATTATGTCCGACGATCCGGAAGAGGTCATGCCACCTCCGGAAATCAAAAAAGAAATGACCAAGCGTGAGAAAGAAATCATCACCAAGTGGATTGAGCAGGGAGCCAAGTGGGAAGGCCATTGGTCTTACCTCCCGGTGCAAAAGACCCCTCCACCCAAAAACTCCAATCCAAAGTGGGCTAAAAACCCCATCGATCATTTCATTCATGCCAAGTTGGATGAGCTTGGTCTTACCCCTTCACCCGAAGCAGACCGCCGCACCCTCGTTCGACGCCTTTACCTAGACCTTACAGGCCTGCCTCCTAGCCCTGCTGAAGTGAATATGTACTTGGCCGACCAATCCCTAGATGCCTATGAAAAAGTGGTTGACCGCTTGCTTGCTTCCGATGAATACGCCGAGCGCATGACTCTGGTCTGGATGGATGCCGCCCGTTATGGCGACACCTCCGTTTTCCACGACGATGGCCCCCGTGATATGTGGCCTTGGCGCGACTGGGTACTCAACTCTTACCGCGACAACAAACCTTTCGATGAATTTACCATCGAACAAATCGCGGGGGATCTTCTGCCCGAAGCTTCTCTCGAGCAAAAAATCGCATCCGGTTTCAACCGTAACCATGCCACCACTGATGAAGGGGGTGCCATTGCCGAAGAATTCCGGGTGGAATATGTGATCGACCGGGTAAAAACGACTTCCAATGTATGGCTGGGAATGACCTTCGAGTGTGCCCAGTGCCACGATCATATGTACGACCCGTTTTCGCAAAAGGAGTATTACCAAATGTTCGCTTTTTTTAATAACAATGCGGATCCCGGCATGCAGACCCGTCGGGGCAATACTGCCCCATTGGTGGAGATCATGACGCCTGAACGAAAACAACAACTTGCCGATGCCGAGGCTGCTCTTGGGGAAGCTCGTAAAAAGTTAAATAGCCGTCGCAACCAATCTCTCGATCCCTTCAAAAAATGGTTTGTTAAGTGTGCCAACGAAATGAAAACAAAACCTGGCATCCTGGAACCTGAGGGGTTATTGGGCTTCTTTCCTTTCGACCGCGTCGATTTGGATAATAATAAATCGGACCACGGGGTAGCCGAAGCAACACCCACGATTTTAAGGGACTCCCCCATCAAAGTGGCCAATGCAAAGTTCAAGGGCGGATTAAGGATCGAGAAGAATGCTTACGCCGAGGTTCCAAACTTTGGAGATTTTGAGCACAACCAAGCCTTCTCTTTAAGTGCATGGGTCAGGCCTTCCAACAACCAATTAAGTGGAGCAGTCCTTGGGAAGATGGATGAGTCCAATAAATTCCGTGGGTATGATCTTTGGATGGAGGGTGGACGCCCAGGGATGCACATCATTCATGCTTGGCCTGACAACTCTTTCAAAGTGGTAGCTCAAAAACAGCTCAAACAAAATCAGTGGCAACATGTCTGTGTGACCTACAACGGACTGGCTGCAGCCAATTCGGTGGAAATTTATGTGGATGGCAAAAAACAGGACAAAGGAAATCCGCACCACACCCTAAAGAAAAGCAGTATTCGTACGGATAAGCCTTTTCGGATTGGCCGGAGATTCCGCTCCGCTCAGTTAAATGATACAGATATTGATGATGTACGGGTGTACAACCGGGCCCTTGGGGAAAATGAGATTGCCGAGGTAATGGAACTCTCCTACCGCTTTATTCCTTCGCCTGAAGGTTTGGTCTCTTCCATCAATTTTAATTCCTTCGAAGGGAACCAGACCAAGGACAACACCAACGATAAGCATAGGTATGTAATCCACGGCAAGGCTACACAGACGGAACTCGGTAAGGTGGCATCTGGATTCAAAGTGGAGCACGGTGGCTTTATCGATTCTCCCACAGCTGGCGTACTCGAATACAACCAGGCTTTTTCATGGTCCATGTGGGTAAAACCAACTGCTAAGCTATCCGGTGCCCTGCTCGGCAAAATGGATGAACACGCGAAGCACCGCGGATATGACGTTTGGATGGAGAGCGGTCGCCCAGGCATACACATTATTCACGAATATCCCAACAATGCCATCAAGGTGGTCTCAAAATCTCCCCTGCCACTTAACATATGGAATCATCTTTGCGTAACTTATGATGGATCGGGAAAAGCAGCCGGCATTAATATTTTTGTTAATGGATCAAGCCAGCAAAAAGACATCGCACAGGACGATCTCAATGCTACCATCAAAACAGATAAAACCTTCCGGATTGGCCGTCGTTACCACGGAGCCGCGATAAACGGGGTAGAGATTGATGAGATTGGGCTCTACCACCGGGTTCTCAATCGCAAAGATGTCGAGAAACTCAGCAAAGTGAATGCACTCTCCCCGCTTTTCACAAAGCCTCTGAATACCCTCGCCAATGCTCAGCGGACCTTTCTGCATGATGAATACCTGAACCGCTTTGATAGCGAATACAAAACCCTCCTTGCAGCCCGAAGTAACAAACAGAACGCCCTGAACAATATTCGTAAAAACAAGATTACTTCAATGGTGATGGGCGACAACCCACCCAACAAAATGCGCGAGACCTACCTGCTTGTTCGCGGACAGTACTCCTCACCGGATAAATCCAAGGTAATTCAGGCAAATACTCCCAGCTTCCTTCCTCCCATGCAAACCGAAGCTGAAAAGAACCGACTGGGGTTAGCCAAGTGGTTAACCGATAAGAAAAATCCTCTCACCCCCCGGGTCACCGTAAACCGCTATTGGCAGACAATATTTGGTCGTGGGTTGTCCGATAGTCCTAGTGATTTTGGATCTCAAGGGAAATGGCCCACCCATCCGGGTCTGCTCAACTGGCTCGCCGCCGATTTCCTCGAAAGCGACTGGGATGTGAAGAAAATGATCCGCCAACTTGTCACTTCCGCCACCTACCGTCAGTCCTCTGTTATTTCCGAAGATCACCTAAGTAAGGATCCTGAAAACCTCTATTTTGCCCGGGCTCCCCGCTTCCGCCTGATGGGGGAATTTGTACGCGACCAGGCACTGTATGTCAGCGGACTACTCCACAAAAAGTTTGGGGGTCTTGGAGTGAAGCCCTACCAACCAGCAGGTCTTTGGAATGAGGTTTCCTTGGACCGTGGGCGCAAGTTCGTGCAAGACAAAGGTAACAATCTTTACCGTCGCAGTATGTACACTTACTGGAAGCGCTCCGCCCCCCAACCTGCAATGGCCGCCTTTGATACTCCCAGCCGTGAAATCTGCACTGTTCAGCGCCAGCGTACCAATACCCCTATGCAGGCACTGGTTACCCTCAATGATGTACAATTTGTCGAAGCCTCCCGCTTCCTTGCCCAGCGGGTTCTAAAGAGTAGCCCCCAAGACCTCCCCAGCCGTGTCAACCGGGTGTTTGAAATCGCCACCGGAAGACCAGCTGATGAACTTCGTCAAAAAGTCATTTCCGAGGCCTACCACAAACAAAAAGCTGTCTTTGTAAAGGAGCCGGCTAAGGCCGAAGAATTACTCGCCATGGGTGACTCTCCCCGCGATAAAAGTTTAAACCGCGAGGAACATGCCACCTGGACTGTTCTCGCCTCCATGATTCTAAACTTGGATGAAACCCTGAACCGCGAATAAACCCAATACTCAGAAATCGTCATGAATCCACTCGAGCTTCACCAACTTCATACCCGCCGTCAAATGCTTAAGCTTGGAGCCATGGGTATGGGCACTCTTGGCTTCGCTAATATCGCCACTCCTTTACTTGGGGCCATGGGCTCACCTTCCGGCGCAGTCCCTCTCAACGGCACGCTGGGGCATACCCATTTTAAACCCAAAGCCAAACGGGTAATCTACATGTTTATGTCAGGGGGACCTTCCCATATTGACATGTTCGACTACCATCCGAAGCTGCGTGACTACCACGGTCAGGAACTCCCTGACAGTATCCGCAACGGCCAGCGAATCACTGGAATGACTTCCAAGCAATCCTCCTTCCCCTGCGTAGCTCCCATGTTTGAATTTACCAAGCATGGACAAAATGGCACTTGGTTTAGTGAAATCGTGCCTCATACTGCCTCCATCGCCGATGATATCTGCCTGATCAAATCAATGCATACCGAAGCGATCAACCACGACCCTGCCATAACTGCGATCAATACTGGATCCCAGCAACCCGGTAAGCCTGCTATGGGGGCATGGTTGGACTGGGGAATGGGCAGCCCCAACCAAAACCTGCCCGGTTATGTTGTCATGATCTCGCGGGGAAATGGTAACCCCCAGGCTCTCTACGACCGTCTCTGGGGAAGTGGTTTCCTCCCATCCAAGCACCAGGGAATCAAATTCCGTTCTGCGGGCGACCCCGTACTCTATCTTTCCAACCCCAACGGAATATCCAAAAGTATGCGCCGCGATATGCTCGATGGGATTGCTGCCATCAACAAGCAAAAGAAAATGGAAAGTGGTGACCTCGAAATCGATGCCCGGATCGCTCAGTATGAGATGGCCTACCGCATGCAGACCAGTGTACCCGAACTGGTGGATTTAAAGGAGGAGCCTGACCATGTTCTCGATTTGTATGGCCCGGATGCCCGTAAAAAGGGAACCTTTGCCCACAACTGCCTGATCGCCCGTCGACTCGCTGAGCGGGATGTCCCCTTTGTTCAACTCTTCCACCGCGGTTGGGACCAGCACGGAAATTTACCAAATGCTCTACGCAGCCAATGCCAAAATGTTGACCAACCGGCAGCCGCTCTGGTCAAGGATCTTAAACAACGCGGTTTATTGGAAGATACCATTGTCGTATTTGGAGGAGAATTTGGCCGGACTGTATATTCTCAGGGAAAACTTACGAAAGATAGCCACGGGCGTGATCACCACGGGCGTTGTTTCTCAACCTGGGTCGCCGGGGGTGGCTTTAAGCCTGGGATAGAGTATGGAAAGACTGATGATTATTCCTACAATATTTTGGAAAATCCAGTGCATGTAAACGACCTCAATGCCACCGTGCTCCGGGCACTTGGTATTGATCACGAGCGCTTTACTTACCGTCACTTGGGACTCGATCAACGCCTAACCGGAGTAGACCACCCAAAGGTTATCAAAGATTTATTGGCTTAATTCCAACACCTCCACTATTCTTCCTCTGGATATCGATTTTTGCTTTGACCCTTTTTGATGGGTACAGCAAAACAGGCTTGTGATTTCCGTGGTGGATGAAAGAAGAGCTACATTAGCAAATTGGTTGCAGAAAAAGACCTCGTTTAATGGAGGCAGCCTCAGCCTAGCCTCTGCAGACGCCAGTTTCAGAAGGTATTTTCGCCTTTTGCAGGCTGAGGAATCCTTTATCGTTATGGATGCACCACCTTCGTTGGAGGACTCTTTGCCTTTCGTTGAAATAGGAGAATGGATGAAGGGGAATGGGCTGAATGTTCCTACAATCTTTGCGAGAGACCTAGAACTTGGCTTCATGGTACTTTCAGATTTTGGGGATTATCACTTTCAGGATGCCCTACAAAAAGAGAATAATGATACCCTCTACACCTTAGCCACAGAAGAAATTTACAAGCTTCAAAAGTATCTTCCGGAATCTCAAAAAATGTTACCCACCTTTACCCCATCTTGGCAAAGCAAGGAGTTAGAAATTTTCCGTGAATGGTGCACACCTGAAATATCTCCTTCTGAGTATCTGGAAATTACAGATATTTTAGTCAGGGAAGTTGATAAGATTCCCAAGGCCTTCATGCACCGCGACTTCCATTGCCGAAACTTACTCCTGTGCCCTGACAAGAATATTGGAATTATTGATTTCCAGGGAGCTATGTATGGACCTATTACCTATGACCTGGTTTCTCTCCTGCGGGACTGCTATGTAAACAATGACCCTGTCTGGGTGAATCAGCAGGTTACAAATTTCCAGCAATCAATTCTTTATGCAGGCCTTTTGTATGCAGATGTGGAGCCCGAACAATTTATTCGCTGGTTCGATCTGGCTGGTCTTCAAAGGCACCTAAAATGTGTTGGTATATTCCATCGTTTACAAATTCGTGACCGTAAGCCCGAGTACATGAAAGATGTACCTCGCGTCCTTGGCTACATAAAACAGGTACTGGATTTTTATCCGGAACTCAAACAAATCAAAAAGATAGTAAACGAAGCAAGCATCTTAAAAGAAATTTCATGAAAGCAATGATTTTAGCAGCAGGTTACGGTAAACGGCTACGGCCTCTTACCGACCATACACCAAAACCTTTAGTCCCTGTGGGGGGGAAACCACTGATTGTCCACCATCTTGAAAAGCTCGCCACTGCTGGCATTCAAGATATTGTCATCAACCTCGGCCACCTTGGTCATAAGATTCCAGAGGCACTCGGGAATGGGGCATCCTGGGGGCTGTCCATTACCTATTCAGAAGAGGGCCCCGATCCGCTTGAAACAGGCGGTGGCATAGCCAAAGCACTCCCGTTGCTTGGTCAGGAACCTTTTCTCCTGGTCAATGGTGATGTGTGGACTGATATGGATATATCTTCCCTTTCTCTGGAGTTATTACCCGGTGACCTGGCCCATCTCATTTTAGTCAGCCAACCCAGTTGGAGAAAGATGGGAGACTTCAACCTCGACAAAAACCGGGTACTGGAGAGTCAATCTCCCTCCTTACTCTACTCGGGTATAGCCATCTATCACCCCATGCTTTTAGAGGGTGCCAAAGTGGAAAGGTTTTCCATTGTGCCTAGGTTAAAACAGGCAATTGCCGCAAATCAGGTGGCGGGCAGTTTTTATGATGGAGCTTGGGATGATGTGGGAACCCCTGAAAGGTTACAATCCCTGCAAGCCCAGCACGGAACCTGATCAAAATGGTTTTGGTGAGCGATCCGAGGGGGTAACATCTGGGGGTGTTGCTGCTTCTTCAAGCCCAAACTCTTCCACGGAGTAAGCGATTAAGTTACGGAAATCGTAGTCTGATAAATCCTGCACTGCCGCCGCCATCACTCGCCCACCTTCATCCCGTGGGTCGTATCCACGCTTCCCCTCCCGGAACTTCCTCATTTGCTGATAAAAATACCACCCTTCCAAGTGGGTGAGAGACGGAGATATAAGTTGCGGGTTCCCCTCCCCATGCTCTCCGTGACAGGAGATGCACCTTCTCTCATACAGCTCTTTGCCTTTTTGTATGTTTCCTTGAATGGTTCGCATTGCTGGCTGGGCAGGTTGAGATGAAAACCAATTGGCGAGGTATGCGACTTCCAAATCTGTTTTAATGTTCCTGCTTCCTATTCCCATCAGGTGCTCCGATCGGTTATCTGGGTTATTCCCACGAATTCCGCTACGAAACTTATTCATCTGATCTCGAAGATACCAGAGTTCCATACCATTTAGAATCGGTCCTCTCTGCGCCTCCTGCACTCCATGGCAGACAACACAACCAGCAACCAAATCATCCATATTTTCCATGGATGCAGGTTCCTTGGAATAAGCTTTATCTTCCCTTGCCTGCTTACAACCAGCCAGAAAATAGAAAAGGCAGGCAAATTGACAGAGCAAGAGTGAAGAAAAACGCATGATCTGTAAGGTTATAGATACATGAAAGAGTCTCAAGCGATTTAGCACCGCCTCTTTGCTTTACCATTCCTCACAAATAGTTCATTACATATTGCTCATGCCAGAAATCCAATTCAGAAACCTATCGAAAACCTTCGACAATGGATTTCATGCCTTGGACAACCTTTCTCTCTCTGTCCAAAAGGGAGAATTCATAACCATTATCGGTCCTTCGGGTTGCGGGAAGACAACTTTGCTAAGAACTTTGGCTGGGCTGGAATCACCCTCAAGTGGAGAAATTTTGATCAATGGAAAAAGTATAAATCACTTGGAACCGAAAGACCGGAACCTGGGGATGGTTTTTCAAAATTATGCATTATTTCCCCACCTAACAGCATTTGACAATATGGCTTTTGGCCTCAAAGCAAAAAAAATACCCAAAGAGGA
>ERZ807291.4075-NODE-4075-length-19838-cov-10.904059_pt1 | contig 19838 bp, 13 predicted proteins | sample MGYA00521257_ERZ807291 | MGnify/ENA primary metagenome ERZ807291 (study PRJEB31413, sample SAMN03169783) | marine metagenome | biome: Marine; feature: Water; material: Subsurface seawater | place: North Sea | collected 2011-04-28 | depth 1 m m ... | reverse complement strand
CCCGAGAAATCTTCTTGGTCGTCGAAGCGCTGACATCGTTGATGACGATATAGTCTGTGTCTTCAGCAGTATTTAACTCCCTTAGACTTGATATTTTAACGCCTGCTGTTGCCATGTTTTATATCCTCAAAACCTTTTACTTATTTATACTGATTTATGTTAAATGATAAGACTATCTATATTACTACGATAGTAACTACACCGGCTTCAGAAATACCGGAAGCCGTCGCCCTGTAAGTAAACTGATCAGTACCTGTGAATCCATTGTCAGGTGTATATCTAAAAGTGCCCGAACTTTGATTTGTTACAGATAGAGAACCATGTTCTGGATATCCTCCAGCAGCAATAGCGTATGACACATCATCAGATTCAAACAGATCATTCGCAGATACAACAATATCAACAAAGTTATCACCCAAAGATAAATCAAGAGTTGATGTTTGATCGATCGCGTCGTCTCTACTAAAGACTACAACGGTAACAGTCTGTCTTACACTACCACCTCCAGTGAGATTCGCTTGAATCACAAAGGTGTCTGTGCCATACCAATCATCATTAGGTGTGTATGTCCACGACCCTGTCGATATAATTCGACCAGTTGTTGTTGAGGTGTTCGCAGTAAGAGCAGTTGTCGCCACCCCGTTTGTAGGGTTCGTTGATATCTCTAACGAAGTAACATTTCTGGGGGCGTACTTAATCTTAAAGTTTGTGTTCGTTATCGTACCGTCTTCTGCGCTACTACCTGCTAGACCTTGTGATGAAAAAGTCTCGACAGTAACAGTCTCAAGTATATCTGTAGTGCCCAATTCGTAAAAGTTAACATTTGCTTGAGTTATAAGTGCGCTGGACGAAGAGACTTCTTTAAACAGACTCAACTTCATTTCGAAGTCTAATGTGTAAATGATTGTTCTTCGGGCTTCGATAAGCCCATCGTAATCGTCACTGAAAGTAAGACCCGTCAATGATATGGGAGTGTCTTCTTTTGTATCAAACTCCGATAAAGGCTTGACTGTCACTGTGTATTGAGGTGTGAAGTAAGGTAGTATCTGTTCTATAATCTGTAAAGAATCGTCCTGTGATTTAGCATACACATTCAACTGAAAACCAATCGTGTAGGGTACGGGAGTATATATTGATTGTGCTCTTGTGTCAAGGTTATCCGGAAAGGTGACACACTTGTTCATCTTAGGGAGTTGTCTTGACGGATCATAATTCATCGAAAGTATTTCGAATGACATCCGAGGAAGTTTGATCGCAATCTGTCGTTCTGCTTGTTCCCCATCATCCATCGCATCGATTCTGGCGAGAAAGTCTCGTTTAGGTGCGTATGACAAAGGCACCTTAACCTGACTGATAATGTCACCCGCCGAGTTCGATCTCACAACATTAATGTTATTGAAGAGTGAACCGAAAACTGCGACTGCTTTTCGTATTCTCTGATGATAGAAATATGTGCCAAACATTATGCAGGATCTCCAAACGGATTCGATTCAGAAAAATCAAGAAGACCAGTAGCAACCGTATCAAACTCGTCGTTCTGATTACCGTCTTGTAGATCTCCCTCACTTTCACTAGAAGGCACGCCTCCAACACCATCTTGATTTGTTATTGTATATGATGTAGTAAAGTTGTGATACAATCCATCGTCAGCACCCGCGTGAGCAACCCACACTTTATACTGTGATGATACAGACGCATCTATCTTAACAACATCGCCACTAATCGTAAAGCCGTTCGGATTCTCTTGTGTGAGAGTATCCCCGATCTCAAACTTACCGCTTGTCTGAGCCAAATCAAATGTGAGTAGTCTCTGGTAAGCATGATTAGATTCAATATTATCTAGTGCCAAACCAGTGTCGAAGTCTTCGTCGTTATATTCAAAGAGTTCAGCACGAATTCTAAAGACAGGCAAATTCTTAAGTTGGTAGAAAGGATTCTCGGTCTCGACCTTTGTGATTTCAAAGAAAGAATCAGAAAGCGTCAGATAGATTAAATCACCTTCTCGTGGTCGGTAGAATGGGGTATTGTCAGTGTTCTCATAATATGAGATTGCGCTGTTCCATCTTCGGCGCGCCACAATGAACGATGCGGCATCACGTATCTCTACACCAAACTTTGAGAAAAGGTCACCTTCGCCATCAAAACCTTCGACGTTTTCAATGTACATCTCAATTCGATAAGCATCATCGAATCGTGAGGTTGTGTCATCACTAAAAATCGTGTCTCGTTTGACTATTTCGCGAGGCAGGTAATAGACATCTTGACCATAGATCTTCAGAGATTCTATGATTATATCTTCGTACAACCTCTGTTCTTGAGAAGTGCCTTGTGTGAAATATCTATTAATTGCCATGCTAACCTACGAAGAAATCGACAGGAAGTTCTTGCTCGGCTCTTAACTTTTCTTCAAGTTTTTCAATATCTGCTGTTGCGTCTTCGAAGATCTGTCGACCATTCAGTGTGACACCTCCGGGCAACTGCATCCCTTCAAACTTGCTGAGGTTCGCACCCCATTGTTGTTTGATCAATGCTGTTGTATAATCCTTAATGAACATGTCGTTGTAGATACTTGTATGCGAATCGGGATTGATTGTCTGATAGATTTCCGCAACAAGATAGTCGCCTGCCTTTAGATCTTTGTCTTCAAAATCACCAAAGATATACAGACGATTTTGTCTACGAGAAAACTTAACCTGAGGGTTGCCGTGTAACTGCATATCGATCATGCTCATGTATTGTTCCATTTGAAACAAATACGAAAGATCGCCTGCAAAACTAATGAAGTCGCCCATATTGTTTAAAAACATCTGATAACGAATGTCGAACATATTGCCCGTCGAACCGTATGTCGATGTGAAAGGGAAGACTTTCGAAATAAATATGATATCAGAAGATATCGGAACATACTTGTTTTCTACATCTTCGGCAGTAATCAGATACTTTAAGTATGTGCGAACAGTAGCGTCACTATGAAACTCCTGATACTTCTGAATAGCATCATCAACTTTATCTTCCACTTGATCGGGATCAACATTGATTTCGAGCACAGGTTCGCCGAGCCTGCGCAAACAGAAGTCAATTAATCCTTGTCGTGATGATGGTGATGCCATTAATTTCTCCTATTAACCCCAAAGAATCGCGCCAGCAGAATCGTAAATAACGAGTCTCCTGCCGGAAGCATCTAGGAATTGACCTCCAAATTGAAGATCCGATCCAACATAAGCGCTGTCGGTTGTTGTAATTTTTTTCACTATAATAGCATTATCGGTAGAGTCGCCTCGCGTCGTTACCGTATCGAGAGTATCAACTTCCTGCCCTAAAATAGACGCTATTTCTCTAAACCCAATTACATTATTACTATCGATCGATAAGATGGTAGTTTCGGTGGGTTGACTTGAAAGATCATTTAAAATTAATTGACCCAATGTCAGCCGACTCAACCCTGCATTGTATGTCAGATTAAGATCGGTGTTTACGCTGTCAGCACCCGATGAGGACAGTGTAAATAATAGGTGATGTTCTTGAGCGAGGTTAGTGTCAACGACCGTTACAGTGTCTGCCACGAGCGCCGGCGATGCGCTGGCAACGACTTCACCCGTAGATTCATCAATGAACAAGGATAAAGTTGTTGAACGACTATCTACATTACCGATAAAGAGTTTGTTTCCAACATCTATATCTGAATCAAAGACCGTCTTCTTGTTTAAGTTCCAGGTATCAGTTCCCGATTTGTAGAAGAATTGTGCGTTCGCGCCAGCAATAGTAATACCGCCACTATCTGCGGCCGCAGCATTTGGTGCGCTGTCCGCAAGAACAATATTCTTATCGTTCACCGTGAGGGTGGTCGAGTTCAGTATTGTTTCGGTGCCATTTATGGTCAGATTACCACTAACAACCACATCACCGGCAAAGGACCCTTGGCCACTAACAACCAAATCACCAGAAAAAGATGCACTATCAGCAACAAGGGTGCCGATCTGAATGGAATTAGAAGTGACACTGCCTCTTCCAGTAACCGTATCAAGCGTATCAACTTCGAAAAGACTACCGTCTAACCGACGATATCCGACACTGTCGATCGTTCCGTCGAGAGGGCTTCCTTTAATGAATAGAGAATATAGAGAAGATGTGTCAGCCGAGTCTAACCCACCAACCTGAAAGGATAAACCACTCAGTGTTGGTGCGGTTGTAAAAGACCTAGTACCGTCAAGAGCAGAAATAACCAGAGAACCCGCCGAGTCGGGCGCGCCAAGATTTGGTTCTGCTTGATCAAGTGACAGATATGTGTAACGGCTAGAATCAAGATCACTAGATGACCTTAATTTTACTCTTCCGCTAATGTGTTCTATTCGTTTAGCCATTTAAAGATTCCAGATAACTTAATACAAGTTTCATGTTAGGCCCAGATCCCGGAGAAACCGAACATCGAATTTTATTCCCTTGTTCAATAATCAACTTGCCCGTGAGAAGACCGGCTGCATCATTTGGATAGATAGGAAAGTCTTTCGCAAGTTCCGTAGTCAAAGAATCCTCGTTATGGTAATGCGTGAAAGTAACGGTATGTTCCGCCGAGTCAATATTAGCAACTTGTGCCATCAAAACAATAGCCGTGATACCGTTAGGAACGGTATACATAACATCTTCATCACCAATAATGGGTCCTTCTGGGATAACTTTGGTTGTTGTTTTAAATGTATTTAATGGGACTGCCATTGATTAACCCTCTAGTGCTAAGATGTATGGTGTTAGAATTGCGTACAAAGATCTTTCGAAAGTTTCACCTTCGATTGTACCCGCCTGTCTACGGATTGTTAACCCAGCACCAATTCTAAAATCACCCAATTGGTCCGTACTTGTAAATACTACAAGACCTTCATTTGTTGCTGAATCAAATATTACTTCTTTTGTTGCGTCTGGTACACCACCGTTCTGAGGAATAGCAGTAAATGTGTTGGTACCTGCTCCAACATATTCGAAGGTGTGTGAACTTGATGTGATTACCGATCGTTGTCTAAACGTGATTGCTTGATTTCGAATCATGTCCTGATTTAGAGGCGGTTGAAATTGGACATTATATACACCAGGACCAACAGAATCAACCGAAAGCACAGTGTAATAATAATCTTCAGAATCGAACTTCATAGTATCAGCATAGTTCGGCTTCTTATAAGCACCGAGTGTGCTTAACCAGTCAGAAGAATCTGTGTTAACAATATTGTTAACCTGAACTATATCATCGTACAGTAGTTGATCTGAATCCAAGACCCCTTGGTAAAGAACTGAACTACTACCTGATGCGACAAGACCAAAGTCACCGAAACTCGTGTTAGAGTTTGTGATAGAACATTGCCCACCAGTCTCAGCACGAATCGATGTTGCGGTTGATATTGTAAAAATCGATACTAACTGTGCATAACCGCGATTAAGTAGATACACGCCTGTACCAGCCGCGTTATACTGTGTGAATGCGTCTGATACCATCGATCGCAGACCCCAGGCTTTAGACCCGTCAATCTTCATACCAACACCGTCAGTAGTGATAGATGTACAGTTTTGTACATAAGGCGACTGGATAATAAAAGGGCCTGCTCTAGAAGAATCTACTCTTGGGTCGAATGCTACACAAGACGCGCCGCCTTGATGATCTTTGAAAGTCACGTCTTTGATGAAAGTTCCGTTGTCCATATAGAACAGGTCACTATCGACGCTCTGTGGGCGAATTGTTACTGTACGCAGGTTGTCACCTACAATAGCAGTCTTAGGCGGAAGTTTCAATGGGTTATTGATCGTGTAATCACCAGACTTAAGATAGATTACTACATCACCTGTATCCTTACCTCGTTCTACTGCCTGCTGGATAATCAGATCATCAATCTCTATAATGCCTGCAACGGCATTTCGTAACTCGGCACTGACACCACGAGAAGTCAGATTTGGTGCTACTCGTGCAGGTATACCAGCGGCAGTGTTCGCAGTGATTGCATCGGTGATGATCACAAGGTTGCCTGTAATAACACCTGTTTCTGTAGCAGTTGCATATTGACCAGAATTACCTGTCACATCAGCATAACTCGCAGGATAAACGTTTGACGTTAGTGTGTTTGTCACTAACTGACCCATGATCAAACCAAGATGGGTGTAAGTCGTTGCAGAGGCTAATTGTTGACTTGCTGGCAGTTGTGCCGCACCGGTCAGACCGTTAAAGTATGATTTAGCATTGATGGTTGTTGCGTGAGTACCGCCATAGATGACATCGTGGGATATTGCATCGACGATATACCCTACGTCTCTTCGACAAGTTAATACATTATAGCCAGTCGAGAATGTGTAATTGGTTGCGCCGTGGACGATTGTTGCAGTTTTAATATCGGCTGTTGCAGTAACTATAGCATCAAATTCTGTCGTTGTCAACCCCGCAGTAGAGATATCTGTTTCTGCTGTTACACCATTAATGTTACCCGCAGCAATCGCGCCATTGACAATTCCGATGAGTGTATCAACACGACTATCTTCTGTCACGTTTGTCAGTGCTTTGATTCGTGTAGCAAGGTCGGTAAACGCTGCCACTGTCGCAGTACCTTCACCAGCACCTAACTGTGATTCTGTGCCAACAAAGTATGCTAATGCAGCGGCGCGTGATGCACTATTACCGCTGTAATAAAGATCCGCAACCAGAGCATCGATAAGGAATCCAGTGTCTCGTTGACACTTTGCGGAATCATATACCAGAGAAGGATAGTTCGCTGTGATATATGCCGTTGTGTCTGTGATTAATGTTGTTCGCGCAGATGTAATTGCAGTTGTTTGATCGAGTCGACCCGCAACATTTGCGTATGTTCCTGCCTGAGGATATGTGGTTACTGCTTGCGGTACTGTGAAAGTACCATCAATACAATCCGTAACACGTTTAAACAATGTATCGACAGTCGAATCGCTGGTTACACCGGTTAGTGCCTTGACCAGATCTCGCGCAAAATTAACCGAACCAACCGTAGCGGCATTCTGATCTGACAGAACATATGCGCTATTTGCTCTCAGATACGCATTACCTGCGGTGATCGTCCAATAATCTGTACCAAGGATTAGATCTCTTCGTACTGCATCAAGTATCAGACCCGTATCTCGGGCGCACTTCTCACCGTTAAAACCACCAAGAGTGGGGAAGTTTGTTGTGATATAGGCAGTAACTTCATCAATGAGGAAGGTTCGGTTACTTTGAATAATTGCCGCAGCATGATCAGCATCAGGTGTAGGTAATACACTTGGGCTAGGAAACGTTACTACGTCTGCCGCCTGACTTGTCGAAGCAACGCCTTTAACAAGTATGTCGATGATCTCAGAGAAGTGACGATTGCTTCGTTGCAACGCGCCATCAAAACCTGTGCTTGCTTTGACTTCAGCAACCGACGCAACGCCGCCCTTCGCTTCGTTGATCGCACCGCGAGTCGCACTTAACTGTTGTGACTTAACAAGTGCTGCGCTCGCTCTTTGATACGAGAGACCTGATGTTACCTGATTGTAGTTCGTACCAAAAGCAATGTCAAGATATAATCCATCAAGAATAAGTTGGAGGTCACGTCTACATGTTGCTTCGTCGAATGTGAAGGCTTTCTGTGTGGTAACAGTCTGTACCGCAGAGTCGAGAGTGAAAAACGCATCGCTTAATGAAGTACCCTTGTTGCCTAATTTACCACCTTTCGAAACATAGAATACATTTTCTGTTGGATCATCACCAACTTGGACAACTTCAACTGCACCATCCCGATCTTGTTTGATGAACATCTTGCCATCATAAGTGTTGACGGCGATTTCACCAAGATCAATATCAGCAATACCCGGGCGTCTATCCGGGACCGCTGTATTTTTGTTGATAATTTTTGTTATTGCCATTTTATGTCTCTATCTTAAAGATATCTTTATATTTATTAGAACGTGCCGCCAAGCAATTGAGTAGCCGTAACAGACCCTGACGAGTCAATTGAAAACTGATCCGAATCATAAGATGCCACACCAGGAGTATTCGTTGTGGCTAAAGGAACTGAAACTGTTAACTTGTCACTATCATCGCTGTATACTAAACTTATTGCTTGCCCTGCTCGTAAGAGTTGAAAGACATCACTATCAATGAACTCGCTCAGAGTCTGTGCACCAATAAAAACATCTCCAGAAAATGTTACCGGTCCTGACATCACTACAGAGTCGAGTGTTGAAACTCCTGAAACAGTTAAGTTATTCAGAATATCTACACTGGAATCAAATGTAGCACGACCCACAACATTCAATGTTTGATTAATGGTCGCGCTATTAAGTATTGTATCGCCAGCAACGGTCAGATCATTTACTGCCAGAATGCTCAATACTTGTAGGTTATTGATGAGAGCAGAATCACCAACATACAGATAGGTCAGATTTGAACTATCAGCAAATAAAGCACTTGTGCGAAATTGGTTGACATTACTGTTAGAATCGACTATAATAGCGCTTGACGCTGTTAGAGTACCATGAGGGTGATTGAGTAAGTCAGTAAAATACTTACCGCCGATTACATCTATTCTTTCAGAGGTTATTACACCTCCAACAGAAGAGTCACCGCCAGCACCAATAAAAAGTCTATCACCACCCGCTCCAAACCCGTCTGCTGGGCTACCCGAGTCAGAAAAGTAAGAGTATGCTAATTCACCTGTTCGAAGAACAAGAGGATCACCTTGAGTACCAGATCTTCGAATAAGAATCTGTGATCTGTCAGAATCTGAAGGGTATGTTCTACCATCAATGATTTGTTTGTTTAGTGAAAGAGAAGCATTCCAACTTGATGTGTCGGAATCATATATGAAGAGAGATCCATTGACAGCACCTGTTGTGACCAATCCTGTGATTGCGTCGATGTCAGCACTAGCAGAGATAACAGCACTACGATAAGGAGTACCGTATGTTATCTTACTTACTAATGTTCTGTTTCCTACTTGTACTATTGACATTCTAACCTCATGTTACAGAAGGCGTAACTGTTATAAGTCCTTCAAGAACTCTTTCTACTAATGTGTTTGAATCACTATCTTCATATGTAATTTCAACATCGTAAACATATTTTCTCTTAGTATTTAGTGAATCTGTAACAGTATTTGACAAAGATAAATTAATAATTCCATCAGTTGGCGGAACAACAACGTAAGCACCAAATGGAGTTTTCTCCGAACTATCGACACCGTATCGAGTACTCATCTTTGCCGCGACAGAATGTCCAGCCAGATCTTTAACGGATCCATCAGTATTCGTCAGGTACACATCTATAGATAGATCTGTGCCCTGATCGATAGTTAATTCTTCATACCTAGCCATAAACTTTAGTCCAATAAAATAAACCTATGGCACTATTTATAATAATTTATTCGTGAATATCTTCGATTATCCAGTCCTGCATTCCCAAAGCCATCTCTGACCTATCGAGTACAAACGCAACCGTCATTCGTAAACCTGTACCACCATTCTTTGCTGTATGATAAACCAGTCTCTCTTCGTTATCTTCGTAAGAACCGAAGTAACCTGCTTTACATTGCCATCCTTTTACATCAGGGATGGTTATCATCTCTTTCTTTTCGTTATCCCAATGTTTCCACCAACCATCACCTGTTTCAGACCATGTAAAAACAAAATTGTAAGCCGGAGCATTCGCGTTATTGTGCCACGAAATATATCCACCAGGCGGATACACAGCAAACAGTGCTGCTCTTTTCAAATTAAACGTTGTCTGTATGTTACTTAAAAATGAAGTTTGGTTCAAGGTAACTTCGGGTATTTTCTGCGTGACCTTTTCCTCTTTAATGAATCGCAACTGACCTATCCCAAAAGAATGTGATACAACAATCTCGGGGAACCCATTATGGTCGCGCCCCATACTTTTAATTTTTTCGAAGTATTCATTACCTGTATAGTAATCAGCATCTTTTTCTGTAAGCAATTCCTTTTTGGTCAACCTCACAGATCCATAGTTCTCATCTCTCGTAAACCACAATGCCTCATTAAGAATTTCTAAAGCAAAATCATTTAAAGGTATATCTCTCATTAAAATTCCATATGTTTCGCTTTCGAGGCCGAGTAATGCCTAATAACAACTGGTTTCTTATTATGTTGATATTTATACCTTGAAAAAAAGTTCCATCGGGCATCGTCTTCTAAGATACCCACCTTTAAATCTTTATACTTGGGTTCTTTATTAACAAGCCACCATAGAGAAAATTGATCCCATCTTGCTAACGACCGTGGATAAAGATAGTTATCCCAAGTACCGTCTTCTTTTGTTGGCCACCACGAACCTTCGTATTGTTTTACTGTTAGATCATACCAATCATCCATAAACTCTCGCACCATTTGTTTGCGCATATCATACAAACAAACTGCTCCACACAACTCGAACTGACCACCAGGAAATTTCAATTCAGCATAACAATACGAACGTTCTTCGGGAAGACCTGTAAATAAAAGATCATAGTCACCCATCTCGTCAAAGATGTGTTCGATGTCTTCGTGTTCACATTCTGTGTCGGCGTCAATATAGAATGTGATATCCCATGGAGACAACGCCATTCCCTTCAACTTTGCTCGCTTGTGGTCGTCGCAGTGGATAATAACATCTACATCTTTTCTACCTCTGTCGTCCACAAATTTTTCTTCTGTGACAAGACACACGTTAGCATCCGGATAGAATTCTCGGATCGAGTCAATAAGATTTAGTGCTGAGATGTAAAAGTATTTTTTCCTTGAAGCAACGATGACATACCCTTTAGTAGGTTCAGTCATTCTGCCGCCCCAAACAAACCTAACTCTTTCGCAATTAGAATAGAAGTGACCGCATTCATCTCAACTACACTCTTTGATCTGCGCAGTTTAGATCTTAAGGTGCGATCTTCAGAGTTTTTAATTTCTTCAATTTCAAACGCCTGAAGTTTTAATTTATAAAGTTCTTCAAGTTCAGCAGACTTTTTGCGTTGATCGTGAATCGCTCTTTTCTCTTTTCCTTCTCGATCTTTTCTGGTCTTTCGTTCTTTGGTGTGTTCATCGATTCTTGCTACCCCGAACAAAGATACAACTTCTTTGTAGTTCGGGCATTCAGCCCCATCGGGCAAGAGTCTGTGAAACTGTAGTATTTCTTTTTTCTTTTGGTTGTCTGGTTTGCCTTCTTGCTTTGAAAGTTTAATACATTTTAAAACTGAACGATCGTCGGATTCCCAATAAGCGTTATCGACATACTCATAATTTTTCATAATTTACTCTTTTTTCAAATTTATGCTACACGAGCATATAACGTATATGTTTCTAATATAATAGGCGTGGATGTTAACTGAGCATCATCACTAACATAAGACCCTTCCACTCCCGTATTTGCAGCTACTACTCTGAATATTAGAGAGTCAGACATAACAAGTCTATCACTTCCCGATGGAACGAGAAGATCCGAGCCACTACCGTCACCTAAATCACCATCAATATTTAGAAAAGTTTTACTATACGATTTCTCAAATGTTCCATCGTAATCTGTCGAATAACCGACACTGTAGTCGGATTCGATAATATCTACAACGCCAGTATAATTTTCATCATTTTCACTAATGTAAACAGACAAAAAATCTTTTTCGTATACGCCTTCATAATCTGTCACTACAAGATCGCCAAGTCTTTCTACTTCGTGAGTATAAGTTGAAGTAAATTCTTTAGTAAATGTACCTTCAAAATCATCTAGGTAATCATGAGTATATATGCTTGTGTAGTTTCCCTGAAAAGTGGTCTCATAGTCGGCAGCATATTCAACAAGAGTATAGTCTGTGACATAATTAATAGAGTAATCGGTGCTATAACCAGTCTCATAAGGGGTTTCATAACTGTTTATGTAATTTCCTACATAGGGAGACTCATAGTTGCTATAAATGTTTTCATAACCGGCCTCATAATTACCTTCATAATCTGTCTCATATCCTCCAGCATATTCTGTTGAGTAAGGAATAAAGTTACTGCCCTCGTATTCATTTTCATAGTCGCCTTCATAAAGTTGAGGGATGTATGATTCGTAATCGGCGGTATAAGTGTTCGCCCCAATATCTACTTCATAGTCGATAGGAAAGCTAGGTTGGGTGCCATCCGCAAGACCGCTGTAATTTTCTACACGAACTGTGTCAGTATAATCACTGATATAATCCTCTACGTATGTTCCTCCAGCTATTACACCCTCGTAAGGTGTGGTGATGTCAAACTCATAACTTAGGACGTAATCGCCGAAATATCCTGACCCTTGATAAGTTTCCTCGAATATGTTTTGATAGTTTTCGTCAAGAATATAGTTCAGAGAATACGGTGCATAACCATCGCCAGCGATGTAGCCTCCTGCCCGAATTACTTCTGATTGGTGAAGGTAATCGCCTATATAAGTTCGATCATAAGCTTCAATGTAGGTTGTGGTATAATCTGCTTGAGTATACTCTTGAGTGCCAGTTCCGTAGGATTTAGAAATTGCACATCGAATCGCACCACCAGAGTTCCCAGCACTGGTGGGATAGAAAGTTATCCATTTTGCATCAGACTGGGCTGGGATAAAATAACTAGGCAGAACACCGTCGGCGTTTGGTTCACCGTCGGCCGGAGTAAGAATTGGCGCCTGTGCCATCATGACTTGGAGACTCCCGCTGGATGCTCCCCCGCTGGAGCGTGATCCGGCAGGTTGGAGGTACCTTTTCACCAGTTTTCCGTCCCAGTAAAGATTATGCCAACGACCTGCAAAGTTTCCGCTCGAGTCGACCCGATCATATATTTCCCAGAAGTATGCGCGGCCGCCTGAGTTCGAAAGTTCCGCATCTGGATTACCGGGGTTATAACCAGTTGTCGATATGGGATAATAATAAGCATTATGGTCAGCAGTATATTGGTTCTCTGCTTCGTATCGATAGGAATTAACTGACAGTGGGCCCGGCAGGCCTTGCGCATTGGTCGCAATTTCGCTCGAATATGTGTTTACGTAATCTATGCTAAACCTGGTAACCGTATATCTTGATATGTTGCCAGAAGTATATTGTGCAGCCCCACTCCTTGTATACGAAGCACCGTCAGATCCTGTAAAAACCCCGCCCGTATCCGGTGCGTTGAGCACCGGGTTTGCAGCGGTGACATCAAAACCATTCCATACAATTTTAACGGCATATTGATCCGGTTCCCCGCTGCCGATATTAACGATTGTAATCTGAAAATAGTAATCATTTGCGTCCCCTTCGCTTGGTAGGCCTACATAATACCGTGATTCATTCGATGATGCTTCATAATCACTATTATATTGATTTGTGGTAACCCCGCCCACGCCCACGCCCGTGTAGGTAAGACCAGATTCCGGTGAAAGGACCTCGCGGACATTTCGTTCATATGTTGTTTCATACCCGAGCAGTCTTTGATACTCTTCTTCATACTCACCCGCAAAGGTTCCCGTATAAGAACCGTCATATACTCCCAGAAAATCACCGGCATGATAATCTTGGTACACAGAGTAATTGTTTACAACCGACCCATCATATAAATTCGAAGTATAAAATCCAGTATACTGTTCTTCTTCATACGGCACATCTGTATAATCTATGTATCCTTCGGGAACATCTTCAGTATAACCTCCTTCATACGGTACTTCACGGGTAACTTCATATTCGTTTGTATAGTTTGAAAGGTCTTGAGTATAAGCGTCATATGAACCTATCTCATAGTCCTTTTCGTAATTAACTGGGCCACCACCGTCGTAATCTATTGTATAATCACCAGAATAATCAACAGGAACAGACTTTGTATAGTCTATATTGTAATCATATTCATACAGATTTGCGTAAACCTCAATAACCACGCCAGCATACTCTTTAGCATAATCGCCAGCATAATCATCTTGAATGTAGTTTGTCTCGTAATCAATTAGATAATCAGTTAGATAAGTGCTTTCGTAAATCTGAACATATTCTCGAAGGTAATCGAGATCAGCATAATCCCTGAGGAAATCTGTTGCATATGGCACTAAACGAACATTTACATAATCATCATGAAAATTACCTTCAAATTCACCAGTAAAACTATTTTCATACTCGTTATCATAGTTCTCGGCGCCGGAATAAATTTCAATTGCTTCGAGGGTGAAGTTCTGAGTATACCCCAAGGTATAGTTGCCTGTATATCTTTCTTCAGATACGCCAGTATAATCTTCTTCGTATCCCGCAGAAGGATTTACTTGCGTATTATAACTCTCAAGATAATCTGTCGTAAAGATGCCATCATAACTACTGACATATTCATTACCGTAACGCTGGATGTCGAGGTAAGCCGTTGTTTCTTGATATGTCAAGTTTGTATCGACCGCATTGCCACGTGCTTCCCACACACCAGCATCAGTCGGAGCACCCTGTTCAGAAGATCGAAGTTGATACTTACCAATCCCAGTAGTCTGGATTGTTCGCTTCATCTTTTCGCCAAAAGTGTACTCTAACTGAGGACCACTAAGTTCTCTAAATCCTCCGAACTGGTTGGTTAAAGGGATACGAACAGGAGCGACTATTTTAACAGGGGTTGGTACTACACTTGACGACTTGACCCAGATAGAATAGTTTATCTGTGAGTTATCACCTCGTGTGTCAAAGAAAACATCAGCAATAAATTCTGACCAATGTTCACTCGGTGCCTCAGCCGCAAGTCGATACTGCCCTGGCAAGTCACTAGAGAATATTTTACGTAACAGATTTTCAATGACCGTGTCGAGTTCGGTATCGTTCATCTCTTTAAGACCCGCAGGTGATGCGGTACGATCCCAATAGACAGGATTTATGATCGATGGATGCTGTTCATCAATTGCGGATACATCAGCGTTGTTCTGATAGAGTTGATAAACTACACTAGAAGTGTTTGGTCTTGTCTGTGCCTGAATTTGGATAGATGGCAAGTCTTCATCATCAAACGAACCTGCTATTGAATTATTTGGATCCGTTGAAGTGGCATTAAGAGTAATGTTAAGAATGCCAACGGTCGTTACTGTAAACGAAAACGTTGTCGAATATGAACCGGATAATGCTTGAGTGCCAAAGTCTTCCCAAGTTGTTTGAAGACCAGTGATGTTGGTTGCTGTTGGTGTAGCAGTGACCGAAACAGAACCAACCTCATCACCTAAAACGCCTAACTGATATTCAATCTCCGCGAATCCTGTACCAGTGCTTGTCGCAGTACCAGAAATCGTAATCTGAATAGTATCGCCAACATAAACAACAGAAGGTAGATTAGTTATTGAACCGAAGGTTGTGGTGTGTGTTGAACCACTCGGGTCCGAAGAGTGTGTTACATTATAAGTTCGGGATATTGTTTCGCCAGGAACGGATCCAACACCAGATGTATAGAAGGTGTTTTCAAAAGATCCTACAAGTTCTGCTTGCGTATTTGTTGATATCGCCGACAGATCATTGATATCCATCTTGCTTAAATGAAGACCCGCCTTATAGGCTAGGTAGTCTTCTTCAGAAGTTAGTAACTCCCTAAAAGCGCCTTCATTTGTAAATTTGATGGGTCGTAATGACATTAAAATCTCGACAATGCGAATACAATTATATCTTATTTATAAGAATTGTCAAGCAGAGTTCTCAACAGAGTTTTTATTTCGGTTAAAGTATTTTCTACATTTTCAACTCTAGTCTTTAGGTCAGACTCTTCTTTTCGTTTCTCAATCCGTAATCTTTTGCGTTGTCTGGCTTGTTCGATCTCCGCAGTATCAACATTAATTAAAGCGTTGGACTGCGTGTCACGAACTAAACCAGAGTAACCTTTCACTGGCACATACTTGCTCATTATACTGCCAAGTATCTAAATCTCAGATTTCGAATTGTTGCTGGCAGATCAGTACCTTTCAGAACAAACTTCGTTTGTACTTGATTGAAAGGGTTCAGAGTTCCACCTTGATCACCCGCAAGCCATGTAACATCTCTAAACGAAGGACCATTGTCAGATGGGATCGTATTCACAGTAGGTTGTTGTATCCAGTATTTATCGTAAATATTTTCGTCTGTGGTCGCTGTGCGATAATACATCACAACATCTGCCCCATCAGGAATATTTACCAGTGCTTTCGTTTCAATACCTACCGCATCTAATTCTAAGATCACTGGAGAAGTGATGTGCTTAGATCCAGTTGTGCCGCCTGTAGGTTGTGTCTCGTCAACCGCGTTAATGTGAGGTGTCACATCTGGGTTGTCTTGACAGTATCCTACAAGAACAAGCGACGATCTCTGAAGATCAATGACTGGTGATACATAGTCGTTTGCTGTCTTCATATCTACTTTGACATATGTCGAAGCAACCCCAGCACCAAGATTTGTTTCTTGAGCAGAGTAATTGTAGATCCCCTTCGGAGTCTGAAAATCGACATTCTGTTTAAGTGTGATGCGCGAGTACTCATCGTCTTGAGACCACCGCCCAGCAGCATTGATCCTTGTGCTAGAAATATTCTTGCCTTCAGTAAACTTGGCAGAAACATCTAACGAGGTGTTGTTGGGAATGATTGACTCAACATATGGATTCAAAACATTAAACACAGCATTTCGACGAGAGAGAACTCTATCTCCACCACCGATCGATGATGATGTAGCAACGGCTTGTGAACCATCGTAAGTGAAGGTATATCCGCCAACATCAACAGAATCAACTGTGTGTGCCGCATTGAGCCAAGAGTTCGCATCGATTCCCGCAATATCTTCTGCGCTATCAATGAATGCGGTATCACCAGGTTCCAACCCATGACACTTGTGATTCACATAGATCTTTCTTGTGCCACTGTATGTCTGAATAGGATTAGAACTGAGTAACTTGTCAGGTAATCTTGCGTTCTTCAGAATTAAACTGCCGCCTCCAAGATCGAACTTCGCCCGATTGATTTTATACATCAGGTCTTGATCTTTGGTTTCGAGCCAGAACATACCATTCTGAGGCAAGAACAAAGAACCAGGAGCGGGTTGAGTTGTCACAATCTTCGTAGTAGAACCAAACACAGGTTCTTGAGTCTTCGCACTAAACACTTCATATTCAGTAGACTGTGAAGTCACGACTACCGCATAGTGTGTCCATGGTTTAAGATAGATCGGTTCATCAAACGAGAAAACTGTTGGCGCTTGTTGAATGACTGTTAAAGTTGGATCCGTCCCTACAGCAGTCACCTCGCTTGGGTTTAAGAACACATGCGAGTCAGGAACAATCTCGTTACTCGAAGGTCGCCCGTTAACCATAGGTCTCAAGTGAATAGAGACAGGAAGATTACCAGTATCTTTCGTTCTGAAATATAAGTTAATGTTTGTCAGAACAACCCCAAACTGATTGTCGACATAGAATGTCTGAGCAAGGGGGTTCTGAGGAGCAGTCATCGTTGAAACAATGTTTGACGCAAACTGGTTCTGATCAACATCAACGTAATCAGAAAGAACCTGAGACATCTGACCCGTAGCATCGAGACCGTTCAGGGCCGCAACAGAGAGTGCCGCAGATCCAGTGCCATATTTACCTGCTAACTTAGGATCAACCAAGTTGACATCAGCAGATCGAATCTGGTTAAGATAGTTCTGTAGTTCCTTTGAACTAAACGCCTGAGGTTTGTTATTTAAGTGCGACAGAGGCCACCAATACTGTGAAGGTCTTGTCGTGATTATATTACCCCAATGATTCCACAAAGCACCTCGTGCGACATAGTGAGCAAATGCTTTGCTTCCTGCCGCAGCCCAATCATTCGTGTCAATATCAAGAAGTTTAAACTCTCGAATACCAGATCTAAATCTTTGACCCGCCAATTTCATTTTTCTGGGAGCATTGACACGGTTCACATTGTATGAAGGTCGGATGTTGGGAATAAAGAACGATCCAATTATCTCACCATTCTCGTCTGATATGAGATCAGAAGAACCACTAGGGTGAGCAGTAATCGCTTGGTGTGTATCCTGGTTACCGTTATCGTCAGTACGATCAGAGTACTGTAAGAAAGCCGCCTCTTCACGACACCACTCAGTCACTTTATCACCATCAAAGAAAGGTGTGAACTTGGTGTTAGGTCTCAACCCTTTCGCATGGAAATAGATCTTTCGTGAACGAATCCATGGGATCAAGGCAAGATCGATAATTCGCTTACCTACTACTTCACGCAGAGTGTCAGATGGAACAACCCGAGAAACGAATCGACCACCACTACCGTATCTGGGTAGAGACGTGTAAGTTGATGCATATTGCTCTCGTAACTCGTATGCTACTCTACCTCGAACATTTCTTGAGTTAAATTGATTCGCTTTGCTCAGATCAACATCTTCGGGGCTTCGACCGAACCAGTTCCACATCCAGTTGTTCCAGAGAAACGCTTGTTTCTTATCTAAACGATTGGATCCAGCGATTGCCTTTTCGGCTTCTTCTTTAGAATCTTTCCACTCGTCTGATGTTGGAGATAATTTGATAACACCGACATTATCGACAAGACCAAAAGGATTGACCTTGAGAGACCTAGAAGCAAGAGACTGGTATGCCCATTGTTCAGTATCATACGCAACATATACATTGTCACCTTTCTTAACAATGTTAGAAGAAAGTGTAGCATCGACTACAAGACGAATATTATCTTCGTCGGTCATAGGTCGAATCAACTTGCTTTCTGGATCCATCGAAGCAGAATAGTCGTCGTTGTTTGTATCACCACCTGTCTGATCCCCGAAGTCATCAACCTGTGATCCACTCTCGGCGCGTTCGTTACCATCACTGTCGAGTGCTGCGTTGAGTTTCTGTTCAAGTTCAAGTATATTGAGTGTTGTGTACTCTTCAAGATCATCTAACTTTGCTTCGATCTTTGCGATGTCTGACATTGTGTAATGCTTGTGCTCAATAGGAGTTGACTGTAGGTCATTCTCGTCAAGCGTGTTTGCGTTAAGAATAATCTTATAAAGTTCAAGCGCATTGTCAGGCGTTGCTTTGTACTGTGGGTTTGATGCCTGCTGACCAAGAAGCAACTGAACTTCACCTTCTTGAGTAAGGAGAAGTTTATCTGCTCGTGGTAAGTAATAGTTTATATCAGCAGTTATGTTAGTCCCGTTTCGAGGCAGGTCAAAGATATCGGATGCTGTACCGAATGAAGTCTCGTCTGGTCGAAAGTCAACATAGTTTCGCAGATTGACAAGAGTTCCATCTTTGAGGGTGTGATTCGGGATGTCTCTATATGCGACAGGAACATTACCGTAAGAAGTCGCGTCGTAGAAATCACCACCCGCGCTTCTCGCAAAGTATCGATAGTTAACATACAAATTAGAAGGTGCACTATCTGCGGCATTAATAATCAAACGACCCTTTGCGTAATAGTTATCACGTTGGCCATCGTCAAGTAACAGACCAGGTAACATATTAATACCAGAAGAGGTGCCTGATCTTGCGGAGTCGACTTCATAAATATCTGGTACTGTAAACTCGTAGTAACTCACGCCATTAACGCTATCATATTGCTTCGCAAGTGTTGCGATGGCAGAAGTAAGCGTCTTTGCTTTGCGAGTCGCAGTCTTCTGTACATACGAAAGAACCTCGTATGTAGCGGCATTTACAAGCCCAGAAATCTGTACGTCGCGACCACTGTTTGTAGGAGTTGCTACTGTGTGAGCAATTGCTGTCGCACTATTAGTTGATACGATCCAAAGAGAGGTATCTGTGTATGCTTGACCTACGGGGAGTGTCGATAATGTGATTACTCCACTACTACTTGACGCTTTTTCTTCACGAATCTGCTTTGTGAGCGTAATATCTGAAAACGATTCGGGGCGAGGTCGAGAAGTAGGAAA
>ERZ807291.4064-NODE-4064-length-19869-cov-6.840618_pt1 | contig 19869 bp, 18 predicted proteins | sample MGYA00521257_ERZ807291 | MGnify/ENA primary metagenome ERZ807291 (study PRJEB31413, sample SAMN03169783) | marine metagenome | biome: Marine; feature: Water; material: Subsurface seawater | place: North Sea | collected 2011-04-28 | depth 1 m m ... | reverse complement strand
GCACGGCTTTGCCTGCGAATTGAGCGAGAGGGAGTGGATCACCCTCGATTGCTATGAAGCTGAAATCGTGGGCGCTAGGCACGCCGCCCTCCGCCGCCTGAACAGGGCCGGAAAACAACGCACACAACGATATGAATAAAATTTGGAACGGTGAAACGGCGGCTCGCATAGGTTTTGCTCGAGATTACACTAGATAACGATACGGTCCGATTTAGGCGCTGGATCACGAGCGCGATCATCACGACGGCAACAAGTAATTCCACTAAAGGATCGGGCATCGATTCTAACACTCCATTGATGGATCGGTCACTGCCCTCGCTTCTTAGATATATATTCGACCAACGACACCACGCCGGTCTTCAGATCACGGTTGTCCTGCTCAAGCTTGTCCATACGGTCCGCTTCGGGGGCAGCTAGCGACAGTCTCCTATCAAGCTGTCCCATCAGCCGCTGAAGGTCTTGCCGGAGAACTTGTTCGCGTTCCCTGTCGGTACGCCAGTCGGCCTGAAGCTGATCGTACCGCCTCCGCTCTTCCCTGATCTGATCCTTGGCTTCGGCAAGTTCCTGCTTGAGCCGTTTTAGTTCCAGAGCCTGATATTCAAGCCGGACTTCATCGGGGGTCTGCTCGGGTTCTGGGGCAGGGCCTTCATGATAGCGGTGGATGACGCTATAGGCGAAGAAGACCCAGAGCGCCCAGAGCCTCAGCCCTTCGAGGCGGAGTGATGCTGCTTGGCTTCGACAAGTATTCGACGACGGTCCGCGTTCAGATTGTTTTTCCAACGAGTTAGGAAGACCTGCCTGAGCACGACGTCCGCAATCGGATAAATTCAGCTATCGAAGATGCCTTGGGGAAAGCTTTTCCGGCCACGGCCGTACTAGTAAGCGTGGACATGCCCGAGATGAAGTGGATCGAAGTCGACTAGCTACCGCTAACGTCAGACAGGCTGGAGATTGACTAGAATAACTCTAATCAGAGCGACCCAAGATCCAACTAGAAATATCTTGTGCAACATTCGTTTCAATACCCTCAAAACCGTGATGGTTTAGGGGGCCACATTCACGTCCTGTTGCACCTCCACCGTCATAGGAAAGTAGTTTTTTGCTGGGTGCATTGAGGGTTTCGAAAAAGCCCTCGGCATACAAAAACGGTGTTACACGACATGTATCGTTTTCATGATGGACAATCAGAATAGGCGTTTCTATGCGCTTGCCAATGACCCGCTCCATTGCGTAGCCCGAAGCCTTTCGGGAATCGTTAGTATAAATGCCGGAAGCGAGCACAATACCCTCAATGGATTTTGGGTGTGTTTTTGCAAACCTACCTGCATCAACCGAGCCGCGACTGAAGCCGATTATATAAATTGGATTTTTATTGCGCGTCCTGATGACTTCTACCAGAGCCAAAATACGTTCGGTACGAGCAGTGCTGTAGCGTAAAGCATAGCCTGCTTTTTCCTGTTTTGACTTATTTGGTAACAGATAGAAGTTGATGCCGGCCTGAACAAAGGTTTGCCCTTGTTTGACAAGGTAATTTTGGCTCTTCCCATCCTTGTTCCGTAAGCCGGCGCCACCGATAATTGCGATTATATTCGCATTCGATTTTGTTGTTTCAATACCGTGTACTGGCAGCTCAGAAACGTTGATTGCATTGAGCCGAACATTATCAGCACTCACTCCTGTAGCAGCGAAGCAAAGTCCAATAGCGATGAGGGTGGCGTTGAGAGCTTTCATGCTCATTTTATAGGTAGGGAAGCGCGTGGATGTAAATACGCGGCCGAGGGTGCCCATACCAAGTTGACTCAACGCCACATTGCCGGGGAGACCGAGCAACTATCAAAAACAAAGTATCGTCGACGATACTTTGTTTTTGTTCACACAAAAAATAGTCCGCTTGTAGTACGTAAAGTATTTTACGAAATATTTTTCGTAATAAAATCAGGCTATTAGATGAAGTTTTTGCGTAACGGATGGTTAACGGCCTGCACCGTTATTCGGGCACGACCAAGTCAAACCAAAACTCAGGCGTGGGCGAAATCAGTCCGCGAAAGGATCACGGACGAGAATGGTGTCGAGCCGCTCGGGACTGGTGGAAAGAAGCGCAACTGGCGCGCCGATGAGCTCCTCGATCCGGCGCACATACTTGATAGCCGTCGCGGGCAACTCGGCCCAGCTTCGTGCACCGGCAGTACTGTCTTTCCAGCCCTCGAGCGTTTCGTAAATTGGCTCTACACTGGCCTGATCACGTATTCCGGCCGGGAAACGAGTAATTTCCTGGTCGCCCAGCTTGTAACCAACACAGACCTTGAGTTCATCCATGCCGTCGAGCACATCGAGCTTCGTCAGCGCAATGCCGTCAATCCCGCCCACCGTGATCGCCTGGCGAACCATAACGGCATCAAACCAGCCACAGCGGCGCTTGCGACCGGTGACGGTTCCAAACTCCCGCCCACGTTCACCGAGATGGGTTCCAACATCCCCCGTGTCCTCGGATGGAAAAGGTCCACTCCCAACACGCGTGGTGTAGGCTTTGGTAATTCCCAAAATGTAACCAATCGTGCCCGGAGCAACGCCTGAGCCTGCCGCAGCCTGCCCCGCAACCGTATTTGAAGATGTCACAAACGGGTATGTCCCGTGATCAACATCGAGCATCGCACCCTGCGCGCCTTCAAACAAAATACGTTTGCCGTCACGACGGGCCTGATCAAGCCATTCCCATACCGGCGCCGCATAAGACAGCAGCGGCTCTGTGACCTCTGCCAGACGCGCCATAAGGTCAGCCTTGTCCACCTCGTCCGCACCCAATCCACGCAACAACGCATTGTGGTGGAACAGCAGGTGATCGACACGCTGGTCGAGGATCTCGGGGTCAGCCAGGTCGCAAATTCGAATGGCGCGGCGTGCAACCTTGTCCTCATAAGCCGGGCCAATGCCCCGCCCGGTTGTGCCGATCTTGTCAGCCCCACGGGCCTGCTCGATTGCGCCATCCAGATAAGGATGAAGCGGCAGGATCAAACTCGCATTGTCCGCAATTTTGAGGGTCGCAGGTGTGATCTCGACACCCATTTCGACAATTTTTTCAATCTCCCCGAGCAATGCCCAGGGATCAATAACGACGCCATTTCCGATGATGCTGATCTTGCCCGGACGGACGACGCCGGACGGCAAAAGACTCAGCTTGTATGTCTTGTCGCCGATAACCAGTGTGTGGCCGGCATTATGACCGCCCTGAAATCGCACAACGACGTCCGCACGTTCGGAAAGCCAGTCGACGATCTTTCCTTTGCCTTCATCACCCCATTGCGACCCGACAACTGCAACATTTGCCATCTAACTTTTCCTCAGCTGTCCGTGTCGCGTGTGGCGACAGGGTCCTCTCCGACAAGATAATGACTGCAACCCAGCCGCCGGGCTTCTTCTTCGATGTCGGCGACGTCCTGCAGACCTGCAACTGTGACCCAACCATTCGCGCGCAAACCCTGCCCGACCGCAACGGCTGTCTCAGCAGGAAGATACAACCGTGACCCGGATTCGGCGTCGGGCAACGCACGCATAATCGAGTCCATATACAGCGAAACACCCGTGGCGTATTCACCGGCTTCCGTGATGTAGCGCCCGCCGCGCGCGAGCTCTCCGCGCACACCCTCTGCAAACACCGTAAAGCTTACCCCAGTCTGATACTCGAACCCGCGATACTCAACCGGATCGAGTGTCAGAGAAAGCTCGGGAAGCGCCGCGCGGACGCCGTCCACCACATCTGCCAGCCGGATGACTTCCGCACGCGCATCCGCCGGCAAATCAATGGATTTCAATTCCTCCACCACTTCGGCGGCTGGTCCGACTGTCTCGATCATGGCGCAAAGCGCCTTGGCACTATCGGAGAAGGCAATGCCCTCCCGGCGCAGGACTTCCTCTGTCGCACCCAGATCCTTGCGATCCAGCGATGCACGCAATTCCTGGACTGCCTCCTCACCCAGATCAATGCCAGCGAGAACATGAGCTACGAGTGCGGGAGAATTAATATCAATGGTCGGCTCGACGATACCAGCTGCGTTCAACCCCTCTGCGGCCAGAACAATGACTTCGACATCCGCAGCCACGGAGTCCGGACCGATCAGTTCCACACCAACCTGGGCGAACTGGCGCTCGGGGCGCAGCTGATTGCCACGGACGCGAAGAATCTGCCCCGCATAGGACAAACGAAGCGGCCGCGGTGCCGCTGCCAGACGCGTTCCTGCGATTCGCGCGACCTGAAGTGTGATATCGGCCCTGACGGCCATCATCCGCTGGCTCACAGGGTCCATCAACCGGAACATCTGACCGGATAGGCTGCCACCACCATTGGCACCGTTGCCCGCCAGAGTGGATTCGAACTCAACTAGAGGCGGCTTCACCTGCTCGTAGCCAGAGGCGGCAAAAACCTCAAGTATCCCGGTAATAGCGGCAGATTCCTGCCCCGCACGCGGTGGCAGAAGGTCGTGCAACCCGGCTGGCAAAAGAGCCCTGTTTTCTGTTTCATCACTCATGATCGCGCGCGGTTTAGCCGGTTTGTGGTCATTGGGCAACGCTTCCCCAAAAAAAGCCTCCCGTCCGATGCAAGAAATACAACTCAGGATCGTCTATTGTGCTATATCGCTGATTAAGAGACCTTTTTTGATTATGTGCGTTCCCTTGCCGAGTGTCCGACACGTGCGGATTCGTCGTCAGAGGGTAACTTTACGAGGGCGAGTAGAATGAAATTGGGAAAACTGAGCGTAAGCGCGAGCATTCTGGCGCTGGGTTTGGCCTTCGCCGGAACCGCGAATGCGCAGTCCAGCGATGACAAAATGATGATGGCCGATTACTCCGATAAGGGGTTCTATATCTTCGGTAATATCGGCGGTCACGATGCCGAGGATTCGGAAGTGGACGGTGGACAGATCACCACAAACGCCGAAACCGATCGCGGAATCGCGGGGCTCGTTGGGTTCGGCTATGATTTCGGCGATCATCTTCGGATCGAAGCCGAGGGCGGGTATCGTGGAGCTGGTGACATTGACACCATTTCCGGTGCCGCTGCCTCGGGTGAATTTGATGCCTATAGCGCCATCGCCAATGTGTTCTATGATTTCGACATCGGTGGCGGCATTGAGCCGTATATCGGCGGCGGCCTAGGCATGGCGCAGGTTTCAATCGACGGCGGCACCCCGTTCGCAGGTCAGTCGATCAACGGTGATGAATGGGGCCTTGCCGTTCAGGCTGGCGCCGGTCTTGCCATCCCTCTGACCAATCGCCTGAAATTAACAGCCGATTATCGCTTCATGTCCGTCCGTGAATTGGAGTACACCACCTCAGGCGGCACGAATGTTGATGCAGAGTATGATGATCACGCCGTGTTCCTTGGCCTGCGCTTCGCTCTGAACCCGCCAAAACCGGCACCGCAGCCTGTTGCAAAGGCCGCTCCGGCACCGCAGCCAGCTCCGCCGGCAGCCCCGGCGCCTGTTCGCGATTTCCTGGTCTTCTTCGACTTTGACAGTGATGTGATCACACCGCAGGCCCAAGCCATTCTGCGTGAAGCTGCTGCCAGTGCGAAAGCCATTGGCAACACGCGGATCGTTGCGACGGGTCACACCGATACCTCCGGCTCTGCCGCCTATAATGTTGGGCTCTCCCAGCGTCGTGCAGACGCCGTACGGAACGCTCTTGTGGGTCTCGGACTGCAGACGAATGAAATCCAGACGGTTGCGAAGGGTGAAACTGATCCCCTCGTAGCAACACCCGATGGTGTTCGCGAGCCTCAGAACCGACGGGTTCAGATCGTTCTCTGATCCCACACGTCAAAGCATAAAACAAAGCGGGCCGCACCTTATGGTGCGGCCCGTTTTCGTTAGAACAACCTGCTGACCAATTTCGGTCTATTGCGTGTCTTTCTGAATAACCGCCTTTTCAATGGTCCGCAGCCCGGTTTCGGCCAATGTATTCTGACCCGCAAGAATCGTAGAGAACATCGCATTGGCATTCACACAGAAAGCCTCGCGTTCACGGATACTGCGAATAGAGGCATCATTGGCAAGTTGCGTGACGAACCCATCAAGTTCCTTCTGCGCACGTTGCCCATGATCACGACGGAACATCTTCTTCAGCACCCGACCATGAGAGACCAACTCCCCCTGATAACGCACAACAACTGTGTTGTACCTGTTACGCATATTGCAGGTGAGCGCTGCGACCATCATCTCGCTTTGCAGAATTCGAACATTAACGGCATCCGTTTCACGACTGTCGCGCGGCTGAAATGCCTGCGCAGAACCCGCTGAAATCACAACCGAGGCTGTCGCGAGGGCCACTGCCATCGCCAGTCCAGAAGGGATATTGGCTTGCATTGTCTTATCCATTTCCGAGTGCAGAAAGCATCTATCTGCCTAACATTAAACGATAAGTGCTCAACGCCACCTTAACTTTGGCAGACCGGTCTGGCGAGACGAAATCTACAGAATTCGTCCTACCACCCAAAATGTGATCATACCCCACCCGGCACCGGGACGGCATGAAGTGTTCCGTCTGCGAGGATATGGACGATGAAAACGTCTTCATCGGCACCCATCACACCGGCACGCACCGCAGAAACAATCTTGTGTGTATGCGCGATGTGAGCCAGTTCACGAAACTGGCCATTGGCAAAGGTCACAACGCGCAATGCACGCCGCCGCGCGTCCGGCAGCGCAATATCGATGATCCCATCACCATTCCAGTCCACAACCGCGCTCTGGTCCTGCTCCCGACTTCCGATCGCATGGTTGGAAAACCCCGATGCCGCGACATCGAACACCAAACGGCCGTCCCGGAACTCATACAAGCGGAGCTTTCCACCGATATGCGGGGTTTCAACATATGCCAGCTCAATGACGCCATCACCGTCGAAATCAGCAGCACCAACGGGATTGAGCCATCGGTTCAAACGTCCAATTGCAGGCACCTCAGACACCACATCCACGCCGTCTGCGCCCAACGCAAAAACCGACAGAGCCGCGCCTTCGTCCAGATAGGATTGAATGACCACAGCCTCATCGCGACCGTTCCCGTCCAGATCCACCAGACGCACCCGTCGATCCTCGAACACAGTTCCCGAATCCAGGAGATAGTGGAACTGACGTCCGGCACGACCCTCCAGCACCAGACCACCTGCCTCAATGGCATCGCCCAAAACCCCATGCGCGTATCGTTGGGTGGGATCGGTCAGCCACGCCCGGGCGATGTCATTGGTTCCATGCGTGATCTCGCCGTCCGGCAAGATATTATGGGGTCGAACCTGCTGCCCCCCGCGCATCGGCTGTGGCGCACCAAAATCAACCTGCCCGTCTTCCACAAACAGTGGTCGCACGGTGCCGTCACCCAACAGCACACCCAGAGACGCCGGCACATAGCCGATCCCCGAACCGACACCGTTCAAACGAATAAGCGCTGTCGATTTTTCCGGTGTCTTTGCCTGAAGACCCTCACCTGCAAATCCGGCATTTGGCAACGCTGCCAACCCTGCCAGACATGCCGCGACGGCCCAGACGCAGCGCATCAGAAGTTAAGCGCTTTTGCCTGAACGACGTTGGGAAGCGCAGCGACCTTCGCGAGGACCTCCGCGGGAACGGCTTGATCGACCTCGACAAGCGCGATTGCGTCTCCCCCGGCTTCGGTCCGACCGAGCTGGAAGGTTGCAATATTTAGTCCTGCATCACCGAGAACAGTTCCCAACAGCCCGATCAGCCCTGGCTTGTCTTCGTTGGTGACATAGAGCATGTGGCTGCGGAGTTCCGCTTCCAGCGGCACGCCCTTCACATCGATAACGCGCGGATTGTTCCCGCCGAAAAGCGTGCCGGTCACACTGCGGGTCTGCTTGTCGGTGACCACCGTCAAACGTATCAGCGTCTGATAGTCCCCGGCGCGCTCCGTGCGCACTTCCGACAATTCAATGCCACGTTCGCTGGCCATGACCGGTGCATTCACCATGTTCACACTGTCGAGCATCGGTGACAGCAATCCCTGCAGCGCGGCCGCACTGAGCGGCTTGGTATTCAGTTCCGCGGCATGACCGGCATATTCAATGGTCACACTTTTGAGATCGGTCTCCGTCAGCTGTCCGGCGAAACTGCCCAACTGCTCAGCAAGCTTCATGTAAGGCGCAAGTCGTGGTGCATCTTCGGCACTGACAGACGCCATATTGAGCGCATTCACAACAGCCCCATCAAGCAGGTAATCCGACATCTGTTCGGCCACCTGAATTGCCACATTGACCTGCGCTTCATCTGTACTCGCCCCCAAATGCGGTGTGCAAACCAGGTTGGGCAGACCAAAAAGCGGGTTGTCCTTGGCGGGTTCAGTCTCGAACACATCAAGCGCGGCACCGGCCACATGACCGGACTCAAGCGCATCCTTCAAATCCGCTTCGACCACAAGACCACCGCGCGCACAATTAATAATCCGTACGCCCGGCTTGGTTTTGGCGATTGCCGCAGCATCGATGATACCCCGGGTCTGATCGGTCATCGGCGTGTGCAAAGTAATAAAGTCCGCACGTGCCAGGAGTTCATCGAGCTCGACCTTCTCGACCCCAATTTCCTTGGCCCGGTCTTCGCCGAGGAACGGATCAAAGGCGACAACCTTCATTTTCAGGCCCAGCGCACGGTCCGCAACAATCGAGCCGATATTGCCACAACCAACAAGACCCAGAGTTTTGCCTGTCACCTCTACTCCCATAAAACGGGACTTCTCCCACTTGCTTTCCTGGGTGGATGTATTGGCTTCCGGAATCTGACGCGCCAGCGACATCATCATCGCAATCGCGTGCTCTGCGGTTGTGATCGCGTTCCCGAACGGGGTGTTCATGACGACAATCCCGCGTGCTGTGGCAGCGGGAATGTCGACATTGTCGACGCCGATACCCGCGCGCCCGATAACCTTCAGATTGTCAGCAGCTTCCAGCACCTTGGCTGTGGCTTTGGTGGCAGAACGAATGGCAAGACCATCGTATTCGCCAATACAGGCAATCAGTTCATCCTCGGACATGCCGGGCTTCACGTCGACCTCGAGACCGCGCGCGGCAAAAATTTCACGGGCACGATCACTCATCTTGTCGGAAATCAGTACTTTGGGCATTGGGAGTCCTTCCGCAGGTTCAGGCGGGATAATCTAAATTGGGAAAAACGTGGTGCACGGACGCGCTCAGGAAGCGGCCGTGCCCAGCTCTGTTTTGATGGATTGGAAAGCCCAGTCGAGCCACGGCATCAACGCCGCAAGGTCGTCCTGTTCCACTGTCGCACCAGCCCAGATACGCAGGCCCGGAGGTGCATCGCGATAAGCCCCGATATCAAAGGCAACACCTTCCTTGTCGAGGAGGGATGAAACGGCCTTCGCCGCAGCGGCCTGCTCATCGCCGGGAAGAGCCTCAAACCAGGGATCGACAATTGTCAGACACACACTTGTGGTCGAACGGGTCGCAGGGTCCTGCGCCAGAAAAGCGGCCCAGCTTGAATTTGAAACCCAATCCGAGATCACGCCAAAATTGGCATTGGACCGCGCAACGAGCGCGTCGAGCCCGCCAATATCACGCGACCAGTCGAGCGCATCGAGATGATCCTCAACACAGAGCATGGACGGGGTGTTGATCGTACTGCCCTCGAAAATGCTTTCGTTGAGCTTTCCACCCTTTGTCAGGCGGAATATTTTCGGCATCGGCCAGGGAGGCGTATAGCTCTCAAGTCGTTCGACAGCGCGCGGGCTGAGGACCAGCATGCCATGCTGGGCTTCACCGCCGAGCACTTTCTGCCAGGACCAGGTCACAACATCGAGCTTGTCCCAGGGCATATCCATGGCGAAGGCCGCAGATGTCGCATCACACAGTGTCAGACCTTGGCGGTCATCCGGGATCCAGTTGCCATCAGGGACGCGGACACCCGACGTCGTGCCGTTCCATGTGAACACCACATCGCGCGAGAAATCGACCGCATCCAGATCCGGCAATTCGCCATAAGGCGCATCAAGCAGCCGATGATCATCCAGCTTGAGCTGTTTGACGATGTCGGTGACCCAGCCTTGTCCAAAGCTTTCCCAGGCCAAAAGGTCCATGCCGCGTGCGCCGAGCATCGACCACATGGCCATCTCAAAAGCGCCGGTGTCGGATGCCGGCACAATGCCGATCCGATAATCGTCGGGAATTCCGAGAATGGTCCGGCTGTCCTCGATCACCCGCAGCAGCTTGGCCTTGGGGTCTTTCGCGCGATGCGAACGGCCGATGCTTGCAGACGCGAGAACATCCAGCGACCAGCCGGGTCGCTTGGCGCAGGGTCCAGAAGAAAATAGAGGGGATGCCGGGCGGGTATCCGGCCGGCGGAGTGTGTCAGTCATGATATGCGTTCCTTACAGAACGTTGCACCCCGTTGGGGAGGTGTGGCCCGCTGCGGAAACTAGAAGTATTTCACGGAGGGTCAATGGACTGATTGTCGCAGAGTTCAATTTTCTCAGGAAAGCCCGTAATACCAGGGCGCCACGAAGCTGAAAACGAGCCAGACAATGATCAGCAGCGGCGTCCCGACACGAATAAAATCCACGAATCGATAATTGCCCGGCGCCATGACCAGAAGATTGGTCTGATAACCAATCGGTGAAGCAAAAGAGCAATTCGCAGCAAAGACCACAGCAACGGCGAAGGGTTCAACCGGCAATGAAAGGCCATTGGCAATACCAACGGCAATTGGCGTGAACAAAACTGCCGTTGCCTTCGTGCTGATGAGGTTCGCAAGCACGGCGACGAGCAAAAAGAATGCCGAAAGCACGATTGCCGGAGACGCATCCCCCAACACGGCGAGTAGAATGGAAGCCAGAAACTCTGCACCACCTGTCGCCTGCAAGGCACTGCCAAGCGCCAGCGCCGCGGCGATCATCATCACGATTGTCCGATCAATCGCGCGTGTGGCCTGACGGATATTCAGCACACCCGTGGCGAGCATCAGACCCGCCCCCGTCAGCGTGGCAATCGAAATTGGGACAATTCCAAGCGCGGCGACGGCGATCACACCGACGAAGATCACCAAGGTACTGGTGGCATGGTTGACCGCAGGCATCTCGGCCGCCGTCCATTCGATCAACAGAATATCCTGATCACCACGCAAAGCTTCGATATCGGCTTCACGGCCCTGAATGAGCAATACATCTCCCGGCTCCAAACGCACCTCTGTCACCCGGGCACGGATCATCTGGGATCGCCGCTGAATTCCCATGACGACGCAATGGTATTTGTAGCGAAACCCGATTTGCACAAGGGTCTGACCCACGTGACGGGATGCCGGCGTCACCATCGCTTCGGCGAGAATCTGATTGCCCACTTGCCAACGCTGGCTGCCATCCTCGGTTTCAAAGCGCTCCCAATCCTCACCCAATTCGGGATGGAATTGCTCGGGCTCCCCCTTGAGAGCCTCGGTGAGAGCCGGCCGTGTGGCGGCAACAACAATCGTGTCACCCGTCCCAATCCGGAAGTCATCATCGAAAGGCGGATAAAAGGGCTCCGAATCCTGGAGCACCATCCGAACGGTCATGTCTTTGAGGTCCGGAAAAAATCCGCCCAAAGGCTGCATCCCATGAAACTTGGATCCCTCGCGAACATTGAGCTCCGCCATGAACTGACGACCACCGCCAGCGATGGCGCTGGTCAGAAGTGCGCGCTCGGGTAGCAAACGCGGGCAGGCGAATATGACGTAGACGATACCAATCAATGCCAGTGCCATGCCCGGGACTGCAAACTGGAAGAATGTGAATCCTTCCTCTCCCAATTCGATCAGCATGCCCGAAACCAGCAGGTTGGTGCTCGAACCAATCAAGGTCACCATACCGCCCAAAATCGAAGCAAAGGAGAGCGGCATCATCAGCCGTGAGGGTGATTGCCCCAGACGTGAGGCAAGCGCTTGCATGATCGGAATAAAGATCACAACGACAGGCGTGTTGTTCATGAATCCACTGACAACGAGCACCGCCACAAAGGCCAACCCCGTTGCAAGGGCCGCATGACCGCGCCCGTAGCGGAAAAACATCTGCGCCCCGGCCTCAAGCACGCCTGTGCGTGCCAGACCCTCACCCATCACCAACAGCGCAACAACCGTCAGCAAAGCCGGATTGGCAAACCCGGCCAAGAGGCGGGTTGGATCAAGGATATTGTCTCCCGAAGCACCGATGATCGGGTTGAAATGGAAAAACACCAGCAGAACACAGATGACGCCGAGCGAAGTGAGTTCGAGCGACACCCGTTCGAGCATATACAGGACTAGCGCAACCGTCACGAGTGCGAACGTGACCCACATGCCAAGCTGTGCCGGGTCAAACCCGGTTAATATTGAGATCATCGCAGACTAGACGTTCCGTCGTTAATCACCGACGTCCAGTCTATCATGCAGCCGCAGTGTCGCGTGCGTGTACCATGACGACAGTCTCGAAGGTCGCCACGACGCCTGCTTCTGTGCTCACGGTGAAGCCCAACCGCACAATGCCCCGCGCGGGATTGGACTTGGATGCCCGCGCTTCGACAACCTCGAACACCGTCGACAAAGTGTCCCCCGGGCGAACCGGCGCGACCCAGCGAATTTTGTCCAGTCCTGGCCCCCCAAGATTCGATCCGTCGAGAATTCCGGTGCGCAGGAACTGGCCCGTTGCGACCGCCACAGTCTGGAACCCACTGGAAATCAGTCCGCCAAAGACTGAATCCTTGGCCGCCTCGGGGTCGGTATGGAAGGGCTGCGGATCATACTGTCGTGCAAACCACATGATTTCCTCAGCCTCAAGCTTGACCGGCACGGTCTCGACCTTGCGGCCAACCGTAAAATCATCGAGACACCAGTAACTCATGCTGCATCCTCTGAAGGCTGGCGACGCAGGAAGGTGGTGGTCTGAAAGCGAGAGACCTCCCTTCCATCAACTTTGGTCAGAAACTGCATCCGGATGATCCCTCGATCGGATCGGGACTTGGATTTGCGCACTTCAAGCACCTCGGCCGTGGTCACCAGCGTGTCGCCCGGGCGAACAGGTGCCGCCCAGCGGACCTCATCCATTGCCGGCCCGCCGAGTGAATTCTCGGCAAATATGCCGATCTTGATGAACTGGGCGAATGCTGTGCCAATGGTCTGGTGACCGCTGGCAATCAAGCCGCCATAAGCCGTGTCCTTCGCGCCTTGCGGATCTGTGTGCATCACCTGCGGATCGTAGCGTTCCGCAAAGGCAATGAGATCGGCCTCGCTCAGGGTCACCGGTTCAGTGTCAAAGACCTGCCCAACTGTAAATTCTTCGAGATAGCGTGCCGCCATCAATCCGCTCCATCAAATGCGGCGCGGACCCTAACGTTTTGCGTGTTGTGAATAAAGCCGTCAGTGGGCTGCGTCGTGCGCCTCGGCCTGTGCGGCTTCCCAGGCCAGAATGACGCGTTTGGTATCGGGCTCCCAGCGATAGCCGCTAATCATCCCTCCGTTGCGAATCACCCGGTGACAGGGAATGAGCCAGGACACCGGATTCCGTCCGACGGCACTGGCCACAGCACGGGCCGATCCCGGCGCGCCAATCCGTGCCGCCAGGTCGGCATAGGTCATCACGGCCCCCAGCGGAATGCGCATCAGCGCCTCCCACACCTTTAACTGGAAGGGCGTACCGCGCAGAACGAGATGCAGATCACCATGACCAAAGGCAGCGTCGGCATAGCTGCCGGTTCGCTCAGGAGCTTCCACCAGATCGGCTTTCCCGAAACTTGTGGCGAGGTCGGCAAGTGTCTCGTCTCGGTCACCAACGCCGTTGAACGCCAAGCCGCAAACGCCGCGTGATGTGGCCGCAATCACGCACTCCCCAAACGGACTGTCGTGCCACCCATAGTGAACTCCCATACCTTCCCCGTCGCGTTTCCACTCGCCGGGTGTAAGCGCTTCATGGGTCACAAAGAGATCATGCAGACGACCTGGCCCGGACAACCCGGACTCGAACGCGGCATCAAGAACACTTTGGGAATCATCAAGTACCCGCTTGGCATGATCGAGGGTCAGGTACTGGACGTATTTCTTGGGACTGACCCCGACATAGCGGGTGAACAGACGCTGCAAATGATAGGTGCTCAGCCCTGCTTCCTGCGCAACTGCATCCAGACTGGGTTGCTCGCGATAGTGCTCAGCCAGCCAGCTCAGAAGGCGGCCGACAAGCGCAAAGCCATAGTCGTCAGATTCATCGGGCTGATACTGATCGATCATCTCATTCATCGTCATTGCTCGTATCCTTTCTACACCCGCGAGAACGGAATATGCGATTCACGTGTTTCCACCCCGTGTTCGACGCGTGCGGATGTGGGCTTGTGTTCCATGTCACAAACCTAGTGCGGCGCCGCATCACTCCCCACCCGGTTCTTGCGCATACGCGCAACGTCACAATGCGAACATGTTTTCAATGGAATCTGTTGTCTTTAACGCTCACCTGACAAACTGACCCATGCGCAAAACCACCTCAAAGTCTTACAACATCCTTCGATGGATAGCGGTTTTCCTGGCCTTTTCGGCATTTCTGACCCCTGCTCTGGCCAATGATGACTTTGAACAGCAGGTCGCCGAGACGCGCATTGTCTGTGATGGCGACACGTCCACGCGATGTGCGCAAACCGTCCATAGGCTCTTGGACAGTGATGGTGATGGATTGATCTCGTTTCAGGAAATAGAGGTCACCCGCAGCGCCGCCACAACATCCGTTCAGGACCTGAAAAGCACCCTCACACCAGAAGAGCGTACCCTTTTCGGGCTGGCTCTTGTCGGCATAAAGTCTGCCGGAGCGCCTGCTGTATTCGCGAATTTTGACGCTGATGGAACCGGCACGCTCGACATCAATGAGTTGTTTGCCGATGTCACGCTGGATTCCAGAACATTCGCCGTCGTCGCTTCCGACCCCGGTGCCATAGACTGGTCGTCACTGGCCAACCGCTTTGGCAAGCTCGGACAGGCACTTTTGGCCATGCACCAAGCCCGACGTGATCGCTAGGTCCGCTCCCGCTGAACCAGCACCACGCCGACAAGGATAACAAGCGTCGCAATCAGCAGCGGAAGTGTGATCCGTTCGCCGAGCAGCATGAGTGCCAATGCAATCCCGACAACCGGTTGCAGCAATTGCAGCGCTCCGATTTTCCCAACACCACCATCTGCAAGCGCACGATTCCAGAGCAGATAAGCCAGGATCGTAGAGCCCCAGCCCAAGGCCAGAATGGCACCCCAGCCGTCGCGGTCAATTGCTGTCAGGGTTTCCGCACCGGAGTAGAATATGATCAAGGGCAAAAGCGTGGCGGCAGCGACGAGAACGGACCACATGGTGACCGTCGTCGAGCCGATCTGTTTGGTCAGTCGCGCACCTGCGATGTAACCAACCACGCCCATAAACATACCGAGAAACACCAGTGCATCACCTTGCCAGGTGACGCCCTCAACCTCGATTCCAACGGCTTCCCAAATCAGCAGAAGAGCCCCGAGCGTACCTGTGGCAATCCCGATCCACCAAGGCCAGCCGGGCATCCGACGGTCAATCAAGGCCGACAAGACCCCCGCCATGACGGCGCCAAAAGCAGTACCAGCTGCGGCATGTCCTGCTGTGGTGTGTTGCACACCCCAGCTGAAGAAAACCGGGAACAACACCAATCCCCCCATCCCCGAGATCACAACCAGGATGATGGCATCGCGCCGTAGCGGCACCCGGTAACGCCCTACCAGTATGATGAAGAGCGCCAGTGGCGCGGCCACAATCGCACGCAGAGCGCCAACCGTGATCCCGTCCGCAGTTGCGGTCGCCATTTTTGTAAAGACAGGTGTCGCGCCATAGATGAACACGGCGATCAGGGCGATCGTGTACAGGCGCGAAAGATTGGTCTGAGACATTCAGGTCTCATTCGTCGGCATCAACGACGTTGGACAAGCCCGACGCCGAGCAGGATCACAACCGTGGCAATCAAAAGCAGCGGCGTCAACGGTTCACCCAGAAAGATCGCTGCTGCTGCAATGCCCACAACGGGCAAGGCGAAATGCCACATGCTGATGCGGGCAATTCCGCCACGCGAAAGCGCATAGAACCAAGCCATGTAGGCGATAATCGAAGACCCCGCAGCCAGATAGGCGATCGCCGCCCAGCCGGCAGGTGCCACCTGCAAAATTTCTTCAGGTTCAGCGTAAAACCAAAGAACGGGGAGCAAAAGAATGCCGGCAATGATCACGCTCCACATTGTAACAGCCGGTGCGCCATAGCGTGGCGTGAGGCGTGCGCCAAACTGGAAGCTGAGCGCAGCAGAGAACGCACCCCCCATGACCAGCAGGTCCCCTTGCCAGCTGGCGCCAACCGATTGAATTCCGATCGATTCCCAAATAAGGACAATCGCACCGAAAAAGGCGACCGAAATGCCGAGCCACCAGGATTTGGCAGGCCATCGACGGTTTATGGCGGCCACCATCAACCCGGCAAATACTGGCGTTGCAGCCGATGCAACGGCCGCGTGCCCGGCTGTTGTATGCGCAACCCCCAGGGTGAACAGGACCGGAAACCCAATCAGTCCTGTTACTGCCACGCCCAAAGTATCGAAGGTGTCGCGTCCACGCCAAGGCAGCCTCAGGCGCATGGCCACAATCACCACGAGGGCAAACGGTACAGAGGCAATTGTCCGCAGGAGCGCCAACGTGAACTCGTCTGTGGAGCGCGTCGCAATTTTCGTGACGAGCGGAGACCCTCCCCAGATGAAGACGGCTGCGATAGCGGCTGCTGTCGCCAACGAGAAAAAACCCACCACCTGCGCCGTTGGCCGGGTCGCGATAGGCTCTGCAGATTGATCTGGAGCGCGGTTTTCCAAATCAGCTATCGATCCGCGCAGGGTCGAAGGTCACCGCGTGATCAAGGGGGCCGTGTCCGCCGCCATATCCCGGTGCCGAGAGGATGGCGGCGCGTACATATTTACGGGCCCGCCCGACAGCGTCCTTCAAAGCAAGGCCCTGCGCCACGCCCGCTGCCGTCGCCGAGGCCAGCGTACAGCCCGTTCCATGGGTGTTTGCGCTGTCGATCCTTGAATCCACAAACCGGACGGTCTCTTCAGGCGTGACCAGCAAGTCCACGACATCCTTACCTGGCACATGCCCGCCTTTGATCAGCGCGGCCCCGACACCGAGTTTCAGCAAGGCTTCGCCAGCCCGGTGTTGGCCGGCTTCATCCTCAACGTCCAATCCGGTGAGCGCGGCGGCTTCGGGGGCATTCGGTGTGAGGAGCGTTGCGCGTGGCAGCAGCAAAGCCACCATCGCGGCATGGGCATCATCCCCCAGGAGTTTCGCACCACCTTTCGCCACCATCACAGGATCGGCCACCAGAGGCACGTCGGCGGCCCTGTCAGTGAGAACCTCAACGACGGTTTCAATCACCTCTGTGTTGTGCAGCATGCCGGTCTTGATGCAATCCGCTCCAAGATCATCAAGCACCACGCGCATCTGCTGGGACACGAACTCGATATCCACCGGATGAATTCCGTGCACACCGAGTGTGTTCTGCGCAGTGAGCGCCGTGATCGCGGTCATGGCAAAACCACCTAGCGCCGTTACGGCCTTGATGTCGGCCTGAATCCCGGCACCACCCCCCGAATCCGAGCCTGCGGCGATCAAAACACGGCCTTTCATTGCATCAACCTCGGTGCTCTAGGCCGACACTGCGGCAATGGCGTCTGCGATCTCGTCGACAACGGACGTCACGACGGCTTCATCGAGCCCTTCCGCCATGACCCGGATCAGCGGTTCGGTTCCCGAGGGTCGGATCAGGACACGCCCGTCCCCGCCCAGTTGCGCCTCGGCTTCCGCAATCGCGGTTTTTACAGCCGGCGCATCCATCGCTGACCGGTCCGAGACCCGAACATTCTTGAGAAGCTGCGGATAGGGCTCAAAAACATGGGAGAAGGCGCTCATGGGAGCGCCGGCCGCAACCAATCCAGCCAAAACCTGCAATGCAGCGATCAACCCATCTCCTGTCGTCGAATAGTCACTCAGGATCAGATGACCTGACTGCTCGCCACCCAGATTGAAGTTTCCAGCGCGCATCTTCTCAAGCACATATCTATCCCCGACAGACGCGCGCACCAAATTCAGGTCAATCGTTTCGAGGTATTTTTCAAGGCCGAGATTCGACATGACGGTGGCCACAACCCCGCCTCCCGCGATCCGACCATCGGCCTGCCAGGACCGTGCGATCATGGCCATCACCTGATCGCCATCAACCACAGCGCCTGTCTCATCGCAGAGAATCACGCGGTCCGCATCACCATCCAGTGCAACCCCAAGATCGGCACCATGCGCGACAACCTGTTGTTGCAGGGCCTCCGTTGAGGTCGCACCACAATCCTTGTTGATGTTCGTACCATCAGGCTCAATCGCCATGGCAATCACATCGGCACCCAGTTCGTGAAACACCGTAGGTGCAACCTTGTAAGCTGCCCCGTTCGCGCAATCGACGACGACCTTCAAACCGTCGAGACGTAATCCGCGTGGAAAACTGTGCTTCACAAACTCGATATATCGCCCGCGCGCATCATCCAACCGGCGCGCCCGGCCAAGCTTGTTCGAAGCGGCCAGGTGGTCAAGCAGCCCCCCCTCGATCAGGGTTTCGATTTCTTCTTCAACCTCATCGGACAGCTTGTATCCGTCAGGACCAAACAGCTTGATTCCATTATCTTCGAACAGGTTGTGCGAAGCCGAAATCATAACCCCCAAATCAGCACGCAAGGATCGTGTCAGCATCGCTACAGCCGGCGTCGGCATCGGCCCGACCAGAACCACATCCATGCCCATGGCGGTGAATCCGGCCTGCATAGCTGGTTCGATCATATAATTGCTCAGCCGCGTGTCCTTGCCGACCACCACAAGATGCCGATGGTCACCGCGCGTAAACCGGTGCCCGGCGGCCATGGCGACCCGCAGGGCCGTTTCGGCTGTCATCGGCTCAACATTCGCTTTGCCACGAATGCCGTCTGTTCCAAAAAGTTTGCGTGCCATGTCCGGTCCCGCGGGTTTTCAATAACGCCTTATAGCACCACGCCCGTGACCGTTAACATTGCTGTCACACCACCAACCCGGCGGCCGAACGCCAAACCGAAAGCGCTGCGCGCGTTTCGGCCACGTCATGCACCCGAACGATCTGCGCGCCCTGCTCCACTGCGGCAATTGCGGCTGCCAGTGAGCCCGGAATACGTTCTTTGGGGTCTTCCTCACCCGTCCAGACACCAATGAAGCTTTTGCGAGACAATCCGACTGCCAGCGGACAACCCAGCCCGTGAAACCGCGTCAGTCGCCTGAGAAGTTCGGCATTGTGTTCAACGGTCTTTCCAAACCCGAAACCCGGATCGACCGCCAGCCGTCCGAACCCGATACCAGCTTCCAGACAGATCGCCACGCGATCCGCCAGCCAGCCGTATACATCCTGCACAACATCACCATAATCCGGGCGATCCTGCATGGTTTCGGGGGTGCCGCGCATATGCATGAGAATGACAGCCGCATCACTGCGGGCCGCGACCTCAAGCGCCCCTGGCGCTGTCAGGGCAGCAACGTCATTGATGATGGCCGCGCCAGCCTCAATAGCGGCCTGCATAGTTTCAGCATGTCTTGTATCTATGGAAACCGTGACCCCGTCACCCGCCAATGCCTCCACAACTGGCAGCACCCTCGCAAGCTCATCTGACCGGGACACCGGAGCAGCGCCCGGGCGCGTGGATTCCCCGCCAACATCGATAATCTCTGCACCCGCTGCGACCAGCCTGCGTGCAAAGTTGATCGCTCGATGGGGATCAGCATGATCACCGCCATCCGAAAAACTGTCGGGTGTGACATTGCA
>ERZ807291.4060-NODE-4060-length-19877-cov-6.263192_pt1 | contig 19877 bp, 20 predicted proteins | sample MGYA00521257_ERZ807291 | MGnify/ENA primary metagenome ERZ807291 (study PRJEB31413, sample SAMN03169783) | marine metagenome | biome: Marine; feature: Water; material: Subsurface seawater | place: North Sea | collected 2011-04-28 | depth 1 m m ... | reverse complement strand
CAGCGACCCAATGATTAACAGTCATTTGCTCTACCAACTGAGCTAAGGCGGAATAGTGGCTCTCGAGGAATAGTGTCTCTCGAAAGAGGTCGCGACTATACATGATCGTTTTTTTTAAAGTCAACACCTGCTGGGCATGAGTGTAATCTTTCTCTAAAAAGCGCAATACTGTGTGCCGTCAAATTTTCCCACTTTGAGGCACCATGGCCCGACAGTTTGAAGTTAAATCGAGTTATCAGCCGGCTGGAGATCAGCCACAGGCGATCGAGAAGCTGGTAGAGGGCCTTGAAGCGGGTCTTGCCTCGCAAATCTTGCTGGGTGTTACGGGCTCAGGTAAGACGTTCACGATGGCCAATGTTGTCGAGAGGTTGCAACGCCCGACAATAGTCATGGTCCACAACAAAACTCTTGCGGCCCAGCTGTATGGCGAATTCAAAGAGTTCTTCCCCAATAACGCGGTTGAGTACTTTGTCTCTTATTATGATTATTACCAGCCTGAGGCTTATGTGCCGTCTTCTGATACCTTTATTGAGAAAGATGCCCAGGTGAACGACCACATCGAGCAAATGCGTCTATCGGCCACTAAGGCGCTACTAGAGCGAGAAGACTGTTTGGTGGTAACTACGGTGTCGGCGATTTACGGTTTGGGTGACCCCCAATCCTATTTCAAAATGATCATGCATCTCTCGAGAGGTGAGATCATTGATCAGCGAGGTATTCTTCGGCAGTTGGCTGAGCTGCAATACACGCGCAATGATATCGACTTTCGTCGGGGTACTTATCGGGTCCGCGGTGACGTCATTGATATATTCCCCGCAGATTCTGAGGATCTTGCTGTACGCGTCGAACTGTTTGACGAAGAAATTGAGAATATTGCAACGTTCGACCCCTTGACGGGGGCCGTCGCTGAAAAACTGCCCCGCGTTACCATTTTCCCTAAAACACACTATGTTGCTTCGCGAGACACTATGCTGGGAGCCGTCGATTTTATTGAAGAAGAACTCGAGCAACGAGTAACGCAGTTCAGGGAGATGGATAAACTGCTCGAGGCACAGCGCATCCAGCAGCGAACTCGGTACGACATTGAAATGATTCGAGAGTTGGGTTATTGCCAAGGCATCGAGAATTACTCCCGCTATTTGTCAGGTCGTGCACCCGGCGAGCCTCCACCCACTTTATTCGAGTACTTGCCCGACAACGCACTGTTATTAGTTGACGAGTCTCACGTGACTATCCCCCAGATCGGCGGCATGTACCGTGGCGATAGATCGCGTAAGGAGACGCTGGTCGAGTATGGGTTTCGCCTACCGTCAGCGCTCGATAACAGACCCATGAAGTTTGAGGAGTGGGAGGCTCTCTCTCCTCAGGCTATCTACGTCAGTGCCACGCCAGGGAAATATGAAAAAGAAAACGCGGGACAAACGGTTGAGCAGGTAGTTCGGCCAACGGGGCTCACTGATCCTGAGATAGAGATTAGGCCTGCGCGAACACAGGTGGACGACTTGCTTGGCGAAATTCGCAAGACCGTCGAGATAGGCGATAGAGTGCTCGTGACTACATTGACCAAGCGCATGGCCGAGGATTTGACCGAGTTTTTGAGTGAGCATGACGTTCGTGTGCGCTACCTGCATTCAGATATCGATACCGTTGAGCGAGTGGAGATTATTCGCGATTTACGCCTAGGTGAGTTTGATGTTTTGGTGGGGATCAACTTGCTGCGCGAAGGTCTCGATATGCCGGAAGTGTCGCTGGTTGCCATTCTTGATGCTGACAAGGAGGGCTTTCTTCGCTCAGAGAGCGCACTGATTCAAACCATCGGTCGCGGAGCGCGAAATTTGCGCGGCCACGCGATTTTGTATGCCGATAAGATTACCGGCTCTATGGAGCGTGCCATCGCCGAAACAGATCGGCGTCGTACGCTGCAAGTCGAGCACAATAAGACGCACGGTATTACCCCTGTGGGTATTGAAAAGAGTGTGCAGGACATCCTAGAAGGCTCGCGTCGGATGCCCACCAAGGCGCGGAGTGCAAAAGAGCGTCGTATTGCCGAGGAGCATGCAGCCTTCAGCGAAGATGTTGCCAAGTTAACTCCAGCAGCGCTGGCAAGAAAGATTGATAAAATGGAAACGCAAATGGTAGAGCATGCGAAGAACCTCGAGTTTGAAGAGGCGGCTCGATTGAGAGATCAAGTGACCCAAATCAAGCAGCTCGCGTTCATAAGCTAGTCGGCTGCTGAGATCATCGATTAGGCATGCCTTCTTAATCGGTGTTGTAGCATCGTGAAGTCAACCATCAAACCTGTTCAGCGCGTATTCGCTAGGCTTTGACGGTGAAACCAACCTCGGCCCCTGTCTCTGTGCTGCGCGCCCACGGCTCACCGTGGTGATGCTTGGCAACCAGGGCGACGATATAGAGACCAAGACCTAAGTGATGACCTTCTGCAGCGCGCTTCTCGCGTAGGCTTTGCATAGGCGCAAACAGTATCTGGTGGTTGCCGGGTAGTTGCGGTCCATTATTTTCAACCGATAGGCGCCACCACAATCCTCGGCGTCTAATTCGTAGAGTGATTATGCTATTGCGAGGCGCATAGGATGTGGCGTTGGAAATGAGTTTATCCAGCGCTTGTACGATGAGATCGGGAGCGGCCAGCGTGTCGGCGCTTTCATTGTCTGTATCGAGCGTAAATGTCCACTCAGGGAATGTCGTGCCATAAGCTCTGACGAGTTCACTGAATAAACTCACCAATTCAATTTTTTCCTGAGTTTCTGTGCCAAGACTAGCTTCAAGGCGATTCGCCTCATTCATTGCATCTAGCATGGTGCTTAAACGCGTTAAGCCAGCTTGGGCGCGTTCTAGTAAGACCGTATGTTCCTCAGGTTTAGTGGGGTTCTTTAGGTGTTCGAGGGTTGAGCTAATAACGGCGACAGGTGTACGAATCTCATGTGCCAGCGCACGAGGAAGGGCGCGCAGATACTCCTCTAGGCGAAGTTGTTCCGAAAGAAGGTCGTTGAACTGCCGTGCAAGCTGGTCAATTTCATCGTTGGCGTTACTGACGGGTAGCGTGGGTTGGTAAGGCTCGGTACCTAAGGATGTCAATGTGTTATTGAGTCTTGAGATACGTAAGCTGAGCAGCGATGCGAAACCAAAAAGGCCTAATGCGACTAGTAGGCTCGCCAGCGCTCCTTTAAGCAATAGGCCTTCAAAGGCGGTATCAGTAAGCGAAAGGTATTTCTCTCTGGGCTGCTCCACTACAACAACGCCCATGACACCATTATCGCTGCGTACGGGTGTCGCATAGCGCGACCAAAAATTATCACCCTCTATGACGAGATTATGATTTGAGGCACCGCGTAATGCGGAGACGATGTCACCGCTGACCTCTCTGTTGCTCTCATTCCATAGAGGATCAAGGCTTTCTATAGGCGCTTCTAAAACGCGCCGATAAAGCCATTGAGTCACCCTATAGTTTGTTTCAGCTGATAGGCCCTCCTGACTAGGGCTGGAGCTGCCCAACAGCCAACCCCAGCGATCGTAGATTTTGACCCGCACAGTTTCATCGTCAAAATTGCTTAGCGCTCGTCCCAGTGCTGGGGGAGAGTCAATGAGCCAGGGTGGTGCGGCGGTCGATAACGGATCAATATTGCCGCGAACGCTTACGCCGCCATCATCTACATCGATGTAGTGAATCCCGAGGCGCTCTGACGCGATCGCTTTTGGTAGTGTAATTTCGAGTTGGTAGCCATTGGGTACATCGACCCATACTCCGCGGATGCTTTCGGGTTGCGCGCCATTTAGCCGGCGGCCTACCGTTTGTCCTCGCACAGTGCCGGGGGCCGAGGTCGCAATGACATACTGCTGCCTACGATCGTTAAGCCATGTTGTGAGGATAACTCGATCGCCGCTTGCCTCACCCAACCCACCTGATCGATCATAATTTTTAGAATAATCGCTTATCGCAAGCGCGAGAAAAATCACCTCCTCTTGGCGCGCTACCGCAACATCCATGAAACGTTTTGTGCCACCAAACCGTCTTTTTTTAGTGTCTTGCCATTCGTCGAAAAACCCATCGAGTGCGGGAGGGCTGTTTACTACCGTAGCTTGTAAGCTCTGCTCATCGAGTGGCTCCCGAGCGCGTCGTAAATCGCTGTAAAACAAATCGGCGCGATTATTGAGGCCGTTGGCTATGGCATTTCCTGTGGCAGCAAGGCCCTGCTTTTGTAGCGCTAAAAGCGCGTGTTCATTACTTCGTAGAAATTCGCAGCCAGTCCAGGGTATGCCTAAGAACACAAGAGACACAGCGAGTAGCTGGCTTTTAAGCTTCATGACTCGGCTTTCCAGCGATACCCCAATCCATAGGCCGTCTCTATATTTTCGAAGTGTTTGTCATGCTCTTCAAACTTCCGTCGAATTCGACGAATGTGTGAAGTGATGGTGCTGTCGTCGAGAACCACACTGGCTGCGTCCATCAATTGAGCGCGGTTTTTGATATGGCCAGGATGGCGCGCCAGTGCATGAAGCATGCAAAACTCGGTATAAGTGACATCAATCGGTACGCCCTGCCATCGAACGGTCAGGCGCTCAGTATTCAGCTCGAGGTCGCCACGCTTGAGAATTTGCTCAGTATTTTCCGGGGCTCTTAATGCGGCGACGCGACGAAGCAGTGCGGTAATTCGCGCGAGTAGTTGAGGCTGGGAAATGTCTTTAGTGAGATAGTCATCTGCACCAATCCGCAGTCCTGAGATGACATCGACTTCGGTGTCTCGCGCTGAAAGAAAAACAATGGGAAGAGTCGGGTTCTGACTGCGTAAGTCGCGGCACAAATCGAAGCCAGCTTCTGCATCATCGCCCAGTGCAATGTCTAAAATAGCAAGGTCTGGGCTTTTAGCTTGCAGTCCTTGTCGTGCATCTTTGGCATTGTCATACAGGGTCACTTGATAGCCTTGGCGTACCAATAAATCTCGATAGTTCGCAGCCAATGCCGACTCATCCTCAACAATCACAATATGCTGCTTCATAAAAGTATGTTCTCTTTTCGAGGCTAAATAGTTGCACCTTACGATGAGTAGCTCAAGGTGTTGCCATAATTGCGCACAATTGCACACCGTTCGGGCATTGTTGCCAGCCATACAGTCAGACAGGCTGTTCTTGCGGGCGTTGCTGGCACGACCTTGGCGCAAACCCAACATGCGTCCCCCATAGAGATACAACAAATGGTTCGCGTCAGCTTTTTTGTTTTTTGTCTTCGCTTCTGCGAAGATACGCTCCGATTTTCCATGCGGCCCTTGGTAGGGGTCGCCACTGATTAGGAACTTTTTTATGCCTGTTGTTACCCTTCCCGATGGATCCCAGCGCTCATTCGGGCAACCTGTTAGTGTCTACGACGTCGCCGCTGATATTGGTGCGGGTCTTGCGAAAGCCGCACTTGCGGGCGTTGTCGATGGACGTGAGGTCGACACTTCGCACGTTATTGAAGATGACGCTTCCTTGAGCATTATCACTGAACGCGACGAAGCGGGCATTGAGATTATTCGCCATTCTACGGCGCACTTACTCGCACAGGCGGTGCAACAGCTATTTCCAGGCACGCAAGTGACGATCGGTCCCACCGTCGAGGATGGCTTTTATTACGATTTTGCCTCTGGACACAACTTTACGCCAGAAGATCTCGAGGCAATCGAGCGGCGTATGACGGAGCTTGCGAGTAACGACGTGACCGTTGAGCGTGTTGTCTGCTCTCGCGAAAAAGCGATCGAGCTGTTTCGCAACATGGGCGAGCATTTTAAAGTACAGATTATCGAAGATTTGCCGGAGGGAGAGGAGATTTCTCTGTACCAGCAAGGTGAGTGGATGGATCTGTGCCGAGGTCCCCACGTACCGAGTACCGGCAAGCTGAAAGCATTCAAACTGACAAAAGTAGCGGGCGCTTATTGGCGCGGTGACTCGAACAATCAGATGCTGCAGCGTATTTATGGCACCGCGTGGGCCAACAGCAAACAGCTCAAAGCTTATCTGAATCGCATTGCTGAAGCTGAGAAGCGTGACCACCGAAAAATTGCAAAAAAACTAGACCTGTTCCATACCCAAGAAGAAGCCCCCGGCATGGTGTTTTGGCATCCCGCGGGTTGGACTATCTATCAAAGTATTGAACACTACATGCGCGACAAGCAGGTGAGATTCGGTTACCAGGAGATCAAAACGCCACAAGTGGTCGATATTTCCCTGTGGCAGCGTTCTGGCCACGCCGACAAATTTGCCGACGGCATGTTTACTTTAGAAGCCGACGATCGACAGTTTGCCGTTAAGCCCATGAACTGTCCCTGCCATGTTCAAGTCTTCAATCAAGGCCTTAAGTCTTATCGCGATCTGCCCTTGCGGCTCGCTGAGTTTGGTAGCTGTCACCGCAATGAACCATCGGGTTCGCTGCACGGCATCATGCGCGTACGAGGATTTACGCAAGATGACGCGCACATATTCTGTACCGATGATCAGATTCAAGGGGAGGTGGCTGATTTCATCGATATGCTGCATGAGGTCTATGCGGATTTCGGTTTTAGCGAGGTCATTTATCGTTTGTCGACAAGGCCTGAGCAGCGTGTGGGTAGCGACAATGACTGGGACAGAGCCGAGATGGCACTAGCCGAAGCGCTTAACACCAAAGGGTTGCCTTGGGAGGAACTGCCGGGCGAGGGGGCATTCTATGGCCCTAAAATTGAGTTCTCGCTGAAAGACTGCATTGGGCGTGTTTGGCAGCTGGGCACCATTCAGGTCGATTTCTCCATGCCGGGCCGGCTAGACGCTCAGTACGTTGCTGAGGACGGAAGTCGGCAAGTCCCCGTTATGCTGCACCGAGCGGTTCTCGGTTCTTTTGAGCGCTTCATCGGTATTTTGATTGAGCACTACGAAGGTAATTTCCCAACGTGGTTGGCGCCTAAGCAAGTCGTCGTAGCGCCCATCACCGATAAGCAAGCGGATTATGCTCAAGAGATAGCGACCCAGCTGACCGACGCAGGGTTTAGAGTTGTCGCAGACCTTCGGAATGAGAAAATAGGCTTTAAAATACGAGAGCATGAGATGGCTAAAGTCCCCTTTGTGCTCGTAGTCGGTGATAAGGAGATGGCTGCTGGCACCGCTGCGGTTCGAGGTCGGCACGGAAAAGATCTGGGTGTTTTGACGAGCGATGAAGTTCGGAGCATGTTGACAGCTGAAGTAGCAAAGCGTGGGCGAACTAGCTGACAAATAGGCGTGGGCCGCAGTGCGTGGTGCAAGATCCATGCAGGGGCTTGGTAACGGTTCGGTCAGGACCCTTTTTTTTGCCGCCGTAATCCGGTTGAGCACGTTGAAAAACAACAACTTTAGCCGTTTTCAATGGCTTGAGCTTGGCGCTTCATCACTGTAGTATCACCGCCCTTGGCTGGATGGACGATTTGTCGAAAACATCGCGGAGCGTGAATTTGCGCTTTCATGATGTTTTCCCATCCTTTTTGTGCCGTTGTTAAGTGTCGTTTTTCCCCACTGTAGGGTTACGAAGCGTTGCGACGGTGAATGTGTAGGAGAGTTTGAGTATTAAGAGCGAAGGCAAGAGCAAGAAGGCGCTAACGAACGACCAAATTACAGCCTCTGAAGTCAGGTTAGTTGACGCAGAAGGCGAGCAAGTAGGTATCGTATCCATTGAGGCCGCCCTCCAAGCCGCGGAAGCGGCAGGCATGGACCTCGTGCAAATGGCAGATAGTAGTCCGCCCGTTTGCAAGGTCATGGATTACGGTAAGCATATTTTTGAAGCTAAGAAGCAAAAAGCTGCGCAGCGTAAAAAAGCGAAGCGCATCCAGATTAAAGAAATGAAGTTTCGTCCAGGGACGGATGAAGGTGACTATCAGGTAAAACTGCGCAACCTGGTACGTTTCCTAGAAAATGGCGATAAGGCTAAAGTTACGCTCCGTTATCGGGGACGTGAATTAGCTCATCAGGAAATCGGTATGCAGCTACTGAAACGAGTAGAAGCCGATCTGAGCGAGTTGGGCGCTGTCGAGCAATTTCCAAAGATGGAAGGGCGACAGATGACCATGGTTATCGCACCAAAGAAACGGGGTTAGTGGCCCGTGAATGCCCTAAATCTCGATAGTTAACTTTTGCCCAGTTCACTTAGGTGACTGTGGCTCAATGCGGAGTTTATACAATGCCAAAAGCTAAAATTCACAGTGGAGCAGCTAAGCGGTTTAAGAAAACTGCAGGTGGCTATAAGCGTAAAAGCGCTCATAAAAGCCACATCCTGACCAAGATGACGACCAAGCGTAAGCGTCAGCTTCGTGGTACCTCTATGGTTGACCAGTCAGACAAAGTGCTGATTGATCGCATGTTGCGTGCCAAATAAACCGTCATACTGATTAGGAGATAGCATATGCCTCGCGTAAAACGTGGTGTGACGGCTCATCGTCGTCATAAGAAGATACTTAAGCAAGCCAAGGGTTACTATGGAGCGCGTTCGCGTGTTTTCCGTGTAGCTAAGCAAGCGGTCACCAAGGCAGGACAGTACGCCTACCGTGACCGTCGTCAACGTAAGCGTCAGTTCCGTGCGCTTTGGATTACGCGAATCAACGCGCAGTCTAGAGCAAATGGTTTGACCTACAGCAGGTTTATCAATGGCTTGAAGAAAGCCGAGATTACTCTCGACCGTCGTGTACTTGCCGATTTGGCCGTTCACGATAAAGCGGCTTTTGCCGCGGTTGTCGAGCGAGCTCGCGCCGCCCTCGCTGCCTAATTGATACCCGCGCGCAGGCGGGTAACAAGTGATAGTAAAAGGGAAGAGGCGTGCGCCTCTTCCTTTTTTTATGTGTACCGTTATTTGCGTTCTAAGATGTGAGGGCAGTGCACAGGTTCGCAAGTGACAAGACTCTGTGTAACCTTGCAAGAACTGCATTACGTCATATAACTGAGAGTTAAGCATGCAATCTTTGGATGAACTGAGAGACGAAGCTATTCAGCATATCAACGAGGCAATCGAGGGGCAGACCCTCGAGCAGCTCCGCGTCGATTACCTGGGCAAGAAGGGTAAGCTTACTGGCTTGCTTAAAGGGCTAGGACAGCTTTCGGCTGAAGAGCGACCTAAGGCGGGTGCGCTCATCAACGAAGTTAAGCAGCAACTGCAAGAGTTGATAAACGAGCGTAAGTACGGCCTTGAAAATGCGGCTCTAGCGGCGCGTCTAAGTGCTGAAAAAGTTGACGTGACTCTGCCGGGGCGCGGTGCGGAACTAGGCGGCTTGCACCCCATTACTCGAACTATTGAACGTATTGAGGCGTTCTTTCGTGGTGCCGGTTTCTCCGTTATGGAAGGTCCTGAGATTGAGGACGATTATCATAATTTCGAGGCCCTAAACATTCCTGCACACCACCCTGCGCGCGCCATGCATGATACGTTTTACATTGATGAGACACACGTATTACGAACCCATACCTCGGGCGTCCAAGTACGTACTATGGAAACGCAAGAGCCACCACTGCGAATCATTTGTCCGGGTCGCGTCTACCGCTGTGATTCCGATCTCACTCACTCTCCGATGTTCCACCAAGTCGAGGGTTTGTTGATCGACGAGACCTCGAGCTTCGGTGATCTCAAGGGTTTGTTAGAAGAATTCCTCCACGCTTTCTTTGAGCGAGACGATCTCGAGGTGCGTTTTCGACCCTCTTATTTTCCATTCACGGAGCCCTCTGCGGAAGTGGATATTCAGTGCGTAAAGTGCAGTGGAGAGGGTTGCCGTATTTGTAGCAATACGGGTTGGTTGGAGATTCTAGGATCCGGCATGGTTAATCCCAAAGTGTTTGAAATGAGTGGCATTGATCCCGAGCGTTATACCGGGTTCGCATTTGGTCTTGGGGTAGAGCGTCTTGCCATGCTTCGCTATGGCATTGGTGACCTCCGTCTTAACTTCGAGAACGATCTCCGTTTTCTCCGCCAGTTCATTTAAGGGGCTTGAGTATGATTATTTCAGAACAATGGCTGCGAACATGGGTTAATCCTGTACTGGCCACGGATGCATTAGCTCACCAATTGACCATGGCTGGCCTGGAAGTCGATGGGGTCACACCTGCTGCAGGGGAATTCAGTGGGGTGATTGTTGCGGAAATAGTGAAGGCGGAACAGCACCCCGATGCGGATAAACTGCGTATCTGCGAAGTTGCCACAGGAAGCGATACCGTTCAAATAGTATGCGGCGCCCCAAACGCGCGCGTAGGACTTAAAGCGCCACTTGCTCAGATTGGAGCGGTGTTGCCAGGTGATTTTAAGATTAAGAAAGCCAAGCTTCGAGGTGTCGAATCTCAGGGCATGCTGTGTGCCCAAGCCGAGCTCGGTATCTCTGATGAGAATGCAGGGCTTATGGAGTTGCCTAGTGATGCTCCGGTCGGTAGTGATCTGCGTGATTATCTGAGCTTGAATGATGCGCTAATAGAAATAGGCCTCACACCCAACCGTGCGGATTGCTTAAGTATTCACGGTATCGCACGTGATGTGGCCGCACTGAATGAGCTAGAGATTTGTGCGCCTATCATGGAGCCTGTCGCCGCGACTATCGATGCGGTATTCCCCATTGCTATTGAGGCGCCAGAGAAGTGCCCTCGCTATGTGGGCCGTGTGCTTGATGGCGTTGATTTGTCCAAAACTACGCCCCTATACATTGTTGAGCGTTTACGGCGAGCAGGGGTTCGTTCGATTGATCCGGTAGTTGATGTCACTAATTACGTCATGTTGGAGTTAGGTCAACCGTTGCATGCATTTGACCTCGATACGCTCAGTGGAGGCGTCGTCGTTCGAAATGCGACCTCCGGAGAGAAGATGGTATTGCTCGATGGCTCCGAAATTACCTTGAGCTCCGAGTCGCTTGTTATTGCTGACCATAAGAGGTCTTTGGCATTGGCGGGTATTATGGGCGGCGAGAACAGTGGCGTCAGTGACAGCACCTCGCGCGTGTTCTTGGAGAGCGCGTATTTCGCGCCTCTACCGATGGCGGGTCAGGCACGACTATACGGATTGCATACAGATGCGTCGCATCGCTACGAGCGTGGCGTTGACCCGCAGCTTCAGCGTCAGGCTATTGAGCGAGCCACGCAATTGCTGCTTGATATCGTGGGTGGTCAAGCGGGACCCATAAGCGAAGTCAGTGACGATGCCTATCTTCCACAGCGGCAGATGATTACTCTACGTGCATCGCGTATTGCTCGCGTGCTTGGGTTTCAGATGGACTCGGCTCAAATAGAAAAAATCTTGACGGGTCTGGGCTTTGATGTGGCGGCAAATGGCGCTGATGAGTGGCTTTGTACGGCACCTAGCTGGCGCTTTGATATGGAGCAGGAAGTCGACTTAATTGAAGAGCTCGCGCGTGTTTATGGCTATAACAACCTGCCAGTCAGTCGAATCAAAGGCGATGTTACCCTCACTCAGCAATCTGAAGCTGAGCGCCCTTTGCAAAGTGTTCGACGACAATTGGTGGGGCGTGGATTTCAGGAAGCTATTACCTATAGCTTTGTGGCGCCCGCTTTACAGCAGCGTTTTGATCCAGAGATTCAGCCGGTAGCACTTCGCAACCCAATTTCTGCTGATCTGAGCGTTATGCGCACGAGTCTTATGTCTGGGCTTGTCGCCGCCGCCGCACACAATGCGAAACGTCAGATATCCCGCATACGGTTGTTCGAGACAGGGTTGTGTTTCCTGCCGGGTGATCAGTTGGAGCAGCGATCAAAGTTGGGTTTGATAATGATGGGATCGCGGGCTAAGGAAAGTTGGGCAGACTCAGATGATAAAGTCGATTTCTTTGATATCAAAGGCGAGGTCGAGCAGCTACTAACCGCAAGCAGTGAGCGGCTTGCTTTTCGGCCAGCTAAGCGCGCGGGCTTGCATGATGGCCAAACCGCCGAAGTGTTGGTTGGCGACCGCGTCGTCGGTATTGTTGGTGCGATTCACCCGGTAACGGCTGAAGCGCTAGACTTACCCAGCGCAACTATGATCGCTGAATTATCTTTAGATGTTGTCTTGGCATCGCAGCTGCCCGCTTATCGTGATATTTCTCGGTATCCGGAGACACGTCGTGACATCGCGATTGTGCTCAATGAGGGAATCGCTGCAGACGCAGTGCTCGCCATTATTCGTGAAGCGGCTGGGAGTTGTCTGGAAGATTTAAAGGTTTTCGACGTTTACGCGGGTAAGGGAATTGATCCGGGTCAGAAAAGTCTGGCATTGGGTTTGACTTTCCGAGACCAGTCGCGCACTCTAGATGACTCGGAAGTTTCCAGTGCAATGGCGCAAGTTATTGATTCGCTGGAAGAAAAACTCGGTGCACAACTCAGGAGCTGAGCCTTCACCATGACAGCTTTGACCAAATCAGAAATGGCTGAAAAGCTGTTCGAAGAGCTTGGATTGAACAAGCGTGAAGCCAAAGAATTGGTAGAACAATTTTTTGAAGAAATTCGCATTTGTCTCGAGCATAACGAGCAGGTCAAGCTGTCTGGCTTCGGCAATTTTGATTTGCGCGACAAACGTCAGAGGCCAGGTCGAAACCCTAAAACGGGAGAGGAGATTCCCATCTCAGCTCGAAGAGTGGTGACTTTCCGTCCCGGACAAAAATTAAAAGCCCGCGTGGAGCAAATTGCCGCCGGAGGAATGTCGACCGATGCTTGAGCCCTCGCACAACAGCGAATTACCACCGATTCCAACTAAACGCTATTTCACCATTGGCGAGGTCAGTGATTTATGTGCAGTGAAACCGCATGTACTTCGCTATTGGGAGCAGGAGTTTCCGCATCTCAAGCCGGTTAAGCGCAGGGGCAATCGCCGCTACTATCAGCGCGCTGACGTAGAGATGATACGTACCATTCGCAGTCTGCTTTATGAGCAGGGCTACACCATAGGCGGTGCGCGTCAGCGTATTGCTAGCGAAGGCGAGACTCCCACGCCGGTTGAGCTGCAGACCCTGGCACGAGAGTGCATTGACGAATTGGAAAAAGCGTCCGCGCTACTCTTTTCTGGAGAGTAAATCGCTTCGCAATTTGGTGGAGGTTGTGTATACTTCGCCGCCACTCGGGGCGTAGCGCAGCCTGGTAGCGCACCACACTGGGGGTGTGGTGGTCGCAGGTTCAAATCCTGCCGTCCCGACCAAACACGTTCGAAAAAAAACCGCCTTTCGGCGGTTTTTTTCCTTTTAGCTACTGCGTTTCAGTTTTGTGCGACGTTCACGTTCTCTTCCGATCCCTCTAAGTACGCCGTTGCTTTTCGTGCTCCCACTTCCTGCGCAAAGTCAGTCAGATTGAGTTCATTACACTGGAAGCTTTCAAGAGCAGACTTCCTGCTGTGGCTCGTGAAAGAAGTGAGGCGATCGTGACGAGCTGCCCGCCGGACTAATCGGTCGATGTCCGCTGGACGGTCTTCGACAACCGCTTGGCATACCGCTGCGGCGGTTCGGGCACCCCGATACTCGTATTCATCGGCTTGTGCACTAAGGCTTGTCACTGCACTTGTGCTGACAACGGCGGTTCCTAATACAATGGCTGCTAATTTCATGATTCAACGCTCCGTGTTGTTTACTGTGTATTCAGGCCATGTCCTCGGCTCTGATGGGTCTAGTATCTAGTTCTTTTAGTGTCTATGACAAACATCAAAAATCACCGTTGATCGTCAAAGCTGACCATCGATGCCGACTAGTTGTCGTTTTTGTGAGGTAGGCTGTAAATGGCTATTTTTTTTAAGAAGAGAGCACTAATTTTCGGTCGTGGATTGAGCGTTTTTTGAGGTCTATCTAGTAAAGCCTCATCCAACAACTTGCGCTACACTCAGCCCACTCGGTACGCTCAGTTTGCGCGAATCAGTAGATAGCGCCAATTGACGAAATAGTGAGCGAAAAATGGGGGTGCGGCGATAGTGATTCCGACACTCAACAAGTAGACAACCAATAGAATCAGTAAAGAGAGACACGCTATGAGATCACTATGGCTAGTTGCTGGATACTGTTGTGCGACTTCGTTGCAGGCAGCTACCTTAATTCATGCAGGGCAACTCATTGACGTCGCCAATGCCCAGGTAGACAAGAACAAAACGATTGTTGTCGAAAATAATCGTATCAGTGCGGTTGAGGATGGCTTTGTTGTTCGAGAGGGTGCGACCGTTATTGACCTGTCGGAAGCGACTGTGATGCCGGGGCTCATAGATACCCACGTCCATCTCGATAACGAGCTTGATCCGCCCATGAGTTATTCCGAATCGTATTATATGAATTCGGCTGACTATGCATTGCGCGCTACGGTATACGCGCGCAAAACGCTTGAAGCAGGATTCACAACGGTCAGAGATTTGGGCGCTCGAGATAAGGACGCACTGTTTGCGCTGCGTAACGCGATTAATACTGGCATCGTCCCTGGCCCGAGAATTTTCGCTGCGGGTAAGTCGATTGCAACTACGGGAGGGCACGCTGACCCGACCAATGGTTTACGAGAAAATCTGCGAGGGGACCCAGGCCCCAAGGAAGGGGTTATTAACGGACCGGAGGACGCCTATAAGGCGGTTCGCCAGCGTTATAAAGACGGCAGTGACGTTATCAAATTAACGGTCACAGGCGGTGTCTTATCGCTTGCGAAGAGTGGCGATAATCCTCAGTTCACGACTGATGAACTAGACGCCGTTATGGCAGCGGCTAACGATTATAATTTTGTTGTTGCGGTTCACGCTCACGGCCCCGAAGGTATGAAGCGCGCCGTCGAAGCAGGTGTTCACTCGGTAGAGCACGGCACCTATATGACGCCTGAGATTATGGCGTTGATGCGAGAGCGAGGTACGGTTTACGTGCCTACTATTTTGGCGGGTAAATGGGTTGCGCGCTTAGCCGAGCAAGATGGCAAGTTACCCGATGTAGTTCGGCCTAAAGCCGCCGCGGTAGGGCCAAAGATCCAAGGCACTTTTGCCAAAGCTTGGCAGGCGGGTGTGCCGATTGTGTTTGGCACCGATTCAGGTGTCTCGCCCCATGGAATGAATGCTTTGGAATTCGGCTACATGGTCGAGGCCGGTATGCCACCTATTGAGGCCATTCGTTCCGCGACCATTAATGCGGCGGCATTGCTTCGTGTTAGCGACGAATACGGTCAAATTGCGCCTGGTTTTTACGCGGACATCGTTGCTGTTAATGGTGATCCCTTGTCCGATATTACGGAGCTAGAGAGTATTGACTTCGTGATGAAGGACGGTCGCGTATTCAAGAATACAGGAGAGTAACAGCGCGATGTTCTTAAGACTCGTTAATCGCATAGCGGCTACAGTATTCGTCGCTATAGTTTCCCTCGCGAGCGCTCTTACTGCGGCGGAACCCGCTCCGATAGCAATCGCGCTGCATGGCGGTGCTGGAACCATCACGCGTACCGCCATTACGTCAGAGCAGGATGCCGCCTACCGAGAAATACTGTCTTCAGCTATAGACTACGGGCATACACGATTATTAGCGGGAGCTGATGGTCTCGATGTGGTTGTTGAGGTGATTCAGATCATGGAGCGGTCACCGCTTTTTAATGCAGGTATTGGTGCCGTGATGACCTGGGAGGGCAAACACGAGCTCGACGCCTCAATTATGACCGGTGCCAACCTTGACGCTGGCGCTGTCGCAGGCGTGACGACCATCGCGAGCCCCATTGCTGCTGCTAGGGCGGTCATGGAACATTCACCGCATGTGATGCTCTCGGGTGCGGGTGCTGAGGTGTTTGCAAGGGATCAAGGTTTGGAGCTTGTCGATAACGCTACCTTTACTACCGAGCGTAGGAAGAATGCGTTGGAGAAATACAAGTCCAAGGTGGCTGCACGGCTCACGCCTGATAAAGACTATAAATATGGAACCGTCGGTGTTGTTGTACTCGATGCTAATGGAGACCTTGCTGCTGGGACCTCGACAGGAGGAATGACGGGCAAACGTTGGGGGCGAATAGGCGATGCGCCAATTATAGGCGCCGGTACCTATGCCAATAACGCCAGCTGTGCGGTGTCAGCAACCGGGCACGGAGAGTTTTTTATTCGTTACCACGTTGCTGGCGACATCTGTTCGCGAATGCAGTATCAAGGTATTTCACTGACTCAAGCGGCTGACACGGTGATCAATGGAGAGCTTGCCCGCGTTGGCGGTGAGGGTGGGGTAGTTGCCGTTGATGTGAGAGGTAATGTGGCGATGCCGTTCAATAGTGAGGGTATGTATCGCGCAAGTATTGATGCGACGGGTCACAAGACAGTGGCTATTTATGGAATCGATGATTGAGAGGTAAGCATCATGGGTGAGGAAGGCGCTAATCGGCAGCTGAATGTTCTCGGAGAGCCATTATCCTTGTGTTGTAATAATCCTTTGACGGGTTTTTACCGCGATGGTTATTGTAATACGGGACCAATGGATCTCGGCACCCATACGGTATGCGCTGCGTTAACGACCGAATTTTTAGAATTTTCTGCGTGGGCGGGCAACGATTTGATAACGCCTAGACCGGAATTTAATTTCCCCGGATTGAAGGAGGGTGATCAATGGTGCTTGTGCGCTACGCGCTGGTTAGATGCCCACAAGGCAGGCCAGGCCCCTCGCGTGTATCTTCAGCGTACAAATATTAAAACGCTTGAACTGGTTCCACTGGAGATTTTAAAGCCGTACGCTATCGACCTTTCATAGTACGCCCATAGCGTTTTCTGCGCTGGATACTTGTGTAATGATGTGAGTATTAAAAGCGTTTTCTTTTTTATAGCCACAGTGAGTTTTTATTTATGACAGCGCCCACCAGTATCCGTGATTGTATGCATCGTAATCCACTGACCATCGAGCGTGGCGCGCCGCTGGTTAAGGCCATTGAGCTATTAGTCGAGTTTAAATTGACGGGGCTTACGGTGCTGGGCGTCGATCAGGAGCCCTGTGGGAAAATTACTGAGTTAGATTGCATCAAGGCGGTATTAAACGCCATTTACAACGATGGCAGCCCCGAAAATATTCTCGTAGAGCAGGCGATGACTCATGAAGTTCATTCCTGCTCTCCTGATGAGAGCATTGTTGAAGTTGCGCAAAACATGATCGACTCCCATCAGCGTCGAAATGCTGTGGTCCAGAATAATAAGCTCGTCGGTCAGGTCAGTTCGAGCAATATCTTATGGGCGCTCATGGAGCACTCTCGAAAAAACTGATTCGCGATAGCTGTGGCTATGAATTGAGGCGGGAAGTATTAAGGCCAAGCTTGCCCGCGAGCCACATGCCTAGGATCATAGCTGCGCAAAAGGCGATGGTAGACTCGTGTCCATACGCGAGAGATGCAATAGCTGGCCCTGGGCAGTAGCCCCAAAGCCCCCAGCCGATGCCAAACAAGGCGCCGCCAATAATAAGTTGCTTGTCGATGGATTTGTTGATCGGCAAACTAAAGGCTTCTGCTAACAGCGGCTGTGTCCACGCAATTATCCAGGGTGTGGCACCAAGTGACACGACCAGCGCACCTCCCATGACAAACATGAGGTCGGGGTCCCAGGCACCAAAAACATCTAAAAATCCTATCACTTTAGTGGTGTTGGTCATGCCTGAAAGTGCGAGCCCTGCGCCAAAAATAAGCCCAGTTAGCAGTGCGGGCCAATGCTTCATAGCAGTGTCTCCATGAGAGTTCGCATGACCAAAACAGTGATAATACCTGTCGCCATGAAGACGCAGGTGGCAACGAGCGAGCGTAATGATAGCCGTCCAATGCCGCAGATGCCGTGACCACTGGTACAGCCGCTGCCCATTCTAGTGCCAAACCCAACGAGTAATCCGGCTATCACTGCGAGCGGAAGAGAGCCTTCCGGTGCTGAAGGTATGGGGTTGCCCGTAAGGGTGTGCAGAATAGCCGCACCAGCCACTAGCCCCATAACAAAGAGCAAACGCCACTCTCTGTCTGGCCCGGCAAAAGCACCCCAAGCAATGCTCGAGATACCCGCAACACGTCCCAGTGTCGCCAGCAGGCCCATTGAAGCAATACCAATCAGTATGCCACCTGCAATCGGTTCAAAAAATTCTTCCATACTCATTCCCACATGCGCAAGAAAGCAATGGCGCCGGAAGCGCCACTGCTAAGTGATAAAGACTGTAAGTTTACGCGAACCGAGCGGTTTAGTCGCTAGACGCTGCTGACATCCAGCCGCTGGCAATAATAGTTTGTTCTTGCTTAGCAGAAAGGGCGACATCGGCTGCTTGTTGGTCGATAAAGCGGGTCACTGAGTCCACATCTTGAGCGCTAGCTTGTCGATAGCCGCTATCCTGCTCAATGAACAGATCTCGAGCCATCACTTGTGTTACCCAGCTGCCGTCATGACGGCAAGCTACACCACGCCAATGGTCAGCTTCTTGCGCCAGCATGAATTCGCGACACCAAGCCCCTTGTGCTGAAGGAAACGTTAATACTGTGCGAATGTTGCTACCGTCGGCTAGCGTATCCCACCCTTCCGCGCGCGAAGGCAATACTTCAAGTGCTTGCGCTACGTCGACACCTATCGGGTATGCACCGCTTTGATTTGATGTCGCCCATTGAAATGTTAGGCCGCAAGCCAGCATTACAGTCGCAGCAATAGCAACAATTTGCCGGCCATGCTTATTTGAAGGCGCTTTTGGTAGGCTGGGTTCTGGCGTTGTGAGGCGCAGTGCGATAGCTGGATTCAGTGTTATCTTATCCGCTGAGAGAAGTTCACATAACAAGCCATCGGTGTATTTAAATTGCTCTACTCGCGCGGCAAGTGCGGGTTCCATTGCCAAGCGACTAGCAAACTCTGAGTGTTCGTCAGATGACAGTTCACCATCGATCCACTGAGAGATCAGCTGATCAGTTTTATGGCCCTGAATGTCAAGTTTGTGAATATTCGTCATTTTTGCCTCACCGCCTGTCTCAGGCCTATTGTCATCGCGCTTGTCGCTATGCTTATGACTGAAAACGCTTATCTCTCTTGCCTAGCTCGACTTTTCTACCAACGCTCGTCGAGCTCGCGCCACTCGGCTCATAACCGTGCCGATCGGGATGTCCAAAATGTCAGCCACTTCGGCATAAGATCTACCTTCGACCGCCACTAGCACTAGTGCTAGCCGTTGCTCTTCGGGCAGAGCGTGCATCAATTTCTCCACCCGCTCTAATTCAAGCATTCGCTCAGATGGCGCAGATGATGTCGGCGTTTCGCTGTTTACCGCGATTTCACCCTGCGCATACCGGTACCGAACTTCCCGTGAGCGAAGTTCATCGAGCCAAATGTTTCGACAAACTCGAAAAGACCATTTTGCAACGTGAGCATCGCTGGGCATCCCTTTGTCGAGAATTCTTTCAACAGTTAGTTGAAGCAAATCTTCTGCATCGGCGTGATTTCCAGTCAAAGACACACAAAATCGCTTGAGACCTTGCAGTTCGGTCATCAGCGCTTGCCGTTGTTTTTCACTGATTGCTGTCATTGGCGGCCTGTTATACTCATGACGTTCCGAAGCTGGAATTTATTCCCGAAGATGTGAGGGAATTTATGGACGGCTGATACGTTAAATGATGAGCGGCGCCAATTAAGGCGCTGTTGCTGGGGTTAGCTCAATGATGAACTGCTTTGTAGCGACAAATCAAGATCGAAATTTTCTTAAGGCTGTCAGTTTTAAGGCCATCCTTTTGCTCGCCTGCCTTGTGGCCGTAAGTCCTAGCTACGCTCAACTGACTTTTGGTGGCAGTGACCCTGCAGAGGAGGAAGTTGAAGAGCAGATCGAGGAGGGCGTAGAGGAGGACGTAGAAGAGCAGCTTGAGGAGACTGTGGAAGAGCAGCTTGAGAGCGACGTTGATGGCGCGGTTGAAGAAGAGGTTGTTGATCAAGTTGAAGATTCAACCATCGATGAGGTAGAGGACCAATT
>ERZ807291.4058-NODE-4058-length-19882-cov-8.003278_pt1 | contig 19882 bp, 19 predicted proteins | sample MGYA00521257_ERZ807291 | MGnify/ENA primary metagenome ERZ807291 (study PRJEB31413, sample SAMN03169783) | marine metagenome | biome: Marine; feature: Water; material: Subsurface seawater | place: North Sea | collected 2011-04-28 | depth 1 m m ... | reverse complement strand
GGACGCTTTTAAAAGCAGAGTTAGCAACGGCGAGTGCAGCCATGACCTCGATCATGTTACCAAGGCACGCCAGAAGCGGTTACAGGGTTGATCTGCAAATCAATGTTAGCCTGTAAACTAGTTTCAGTAGCGTCTTTGTCCACACCGTCAGCCCAAATCCAGTCAAGAACCTCGTCCTGAGTTAGGTCAGCATAAGGGACGTACCCCGGTGCCGTTGGGTCAGGGCTAAAGCCACAAGTGCCGTAAGAACTTGAGCTGTACGTTACTTCATCATCGCCAGTACCCTCAGTCTGAGCGGCGTTACACCGCCAGTGGGCTATTACGACAGCGCCGTCCATGTCTGCTGGTTGGAGGTCGCGTTCAAGAGTAGAAATTACCCAGCTAAATATTGCCATTATTGTTTCGCCTTATTGTTTAAGAATGCAAATGTTTCCATGAGCTTGTAAGCCTTAGCCACCCACGCATCGTCTTTAGGCGTGTCGGTGTAGTTCGCAACCACACTAGCCGCTGTGACCAGTGATGTCGCAAAAATGTAAAAATCTAATAGGTAGTCCATTTGTTATGCTCCTTCTAAGGCTTCGATTCGGGCCGTGAGTGCTTCGATAAGATTCTTTGCATCTTTTAATGCAGAAACAAGAAGTGGTGTTAAATCATGAGTTGATAAACCCCATGCGTCTGGATCGCTTTGATCAACAGCTTCTGGCAAGACTTCAAAAACATCTTGCGCCATTAAAAATGGTCGCCTGACTTCTTCTTCATCGGTCTTATATTTACCAATAACAGTTCGCAAAGTTGCAACTTTTTCTAACCCATCTGTGATTGGTTCAATTATATCTTTAAGACGCTCGTCTGATGTGCTTGACCACGAAGTGCTTCCATAAGCTACGTAGACACCAGTGCCTGATTGATTCTGTATAATGTATTGGTTGCTTGTATTAACAGAGGACGACCAATACAAACCATTTGCAGTAGGTAAACGAGTGTAATGTGGGCCAGTTACTAAATTTCCTAAAGTTCCATTGATACTCCAACTTGTAGTGTTTCCCAAATAAATATCGCCGGAAGCGGTAAGCTGCATAAGAGTACTATTTGTTTGCACGGCCCCTGCACTTGCACTTGCAGCAGTGTCCCAATAGTGTGCTCCAGCGTTTTGATAATACTTAGAGCCTACTCCAGTGTTTCGTGCGATATAAGAAGATCCGTTCAAGTAACTGTTGTCGCTCATTGCTACGAGCGTGTTACCTGACCTAGTTCCCCAAAACGATCCAGCAGAGCCTACATCCAATCCTAGATAGTTAGATCCCCACGCACTAGGAACCGCGCCCAAACCCATATTGCCGCTGGCGTCTATGCGCATGCGTTCTGCGCCGTTAACTCTTGTTACCAGATAATTGTTAGTGTGGTCATATTGAAAGCCACCAACTTCCCTATCGTCTGAGTCACCAAAATTTAATTGAGACCCAGCAGTGTTTTTTGCGATAACACTAATAGCACAGAAGCGGTTTACTGATTTTACAATTAAGTCTTGGTTGTCTACAATTGAGGTAACATTACTACTATTGGTAATCTCTGTAACCTTACCCCCTAGAAAATTTGTAGGACTGCTCGTACCAATACCCACATTCCCGCTGGAGTCTATACGCATGCGTTCTGTGTTGTTAGTGCCAAACATTAAAAAGTTTGAACCACTAGGCGTAAACAAACCTGTATAACCACTTTCAGCAAGAAGGAACCCTTGCATTGTGTCGCCAACATCTAGGTCTAACCTAGCAACGCCTGCTGAGTTTATATTTAATGTGGTTTGCCCTGCATAAGAGTTAGGGCTACTAGTACCAATACCCACGTTGCCGCTGGCGTCGATGCGGAGGCGTTCTGTAGACCCTGTGCGCAAAACCAAAGGCTCAGCAGCACCCATAGTGCCTATAACATTATCGCCACCAGTAACACCAATCATCTGTAAACCGCTAGTGCCGTAAACACCTATGACATTCTGATTGCCACTTGGCTGTACAATGCCACCGTTTACAGAAAGTTTGCCGCCTGTGTATGCTGTAGTAGTACCCACCAACAAATTGCCGCTGGCGTCAAGGCGGATGCGTTCAACAATACCGTCAACATAAAAGGCAATATGAGAACCAGCGCGTAAGTTGTCTGGGTCAGCCATTAGCGCAAGCGAATTATCGGCGTTTGAATTTAAACCGACATACCCAGCTACTTCGTTGTTTGTCGTAATATAAGACTCACCGCCCAGTATTTGCACTTTTCCTACGCTAGTAGTCCCTATCGACGCGGTAGTACCCACAAGTAATTTACCGCTAAAAGTCGCCGCGCCAGTTACGCCGAGAGTGCCCCCGACAGTAACGTCACCTTGGAAGTTAATAGGGCCAAAGTGGTTATCGCGGAGAGCGTCGCGCCAGACCAGACCATCCCATATTTGGAACGGGTTCTGTTCGCCGTTAGGCGTGGCAGTATCGTTAAACCAACGTGTGACGCGTGACCCTGCGACCCCCGCCTGCATGTCGTTATTGGCTTCTCTGTATAAACCTGTGGATGGCTCAAGCGTCCATGTGATTCCCGGTAGGGCTACGTTGCCATCGACGTTCTCAAACGCCACCAGCATACCCCCGTCGCCGTTTCGAGACAGCGAGTCAGTCAACGCCTGCGCGATATCGGTCAGCGTGGGGTTCGCCCACGTTGTTGAGATCACTGTGCCCGCTGCTACTGGGTTCCCTGCGGGCAGTGTGTAGTTGCCGTTCGCATCTCTTGCCATGTCTAAACTCTCCTATAATACTGTTTCTTCGTCGCCCGAGGATTTCACGGCGGGAACCATTACGGGGCCAGTGAACTTTCTTCGGCCATAATTTATAAGGTACTCAGCAAACTCTTTGGCTATCATCTTATCCGTTTGACCGGGCGAAGGGCTAAAATTTTCTGCCGCCTGTCTAAACGCTTGCGGATTCCCTGTCATTTCGGTCAGAGCCTTCATTATTAAAGGGTCTGGGTTGGTCATCATGGCTGCTTTTATGTACGTCCTGACGTTGTTGGCTAGAATAAGGCTAGTGCCTCCGGGCACAAACTTGAGTATTCCTGCCGCCACGCCTGACGCGGCCAGCGAAGCGCCCTGAGACAGCTTGATTGCTGGCTGCGCCGCTGCTGCCTTACGCAGTTGGCGAGTATCCGTGACGGACTGGACTATCTCCTCTAGCGCCCTTATTTCCGCAGGCTCTAGCACCCCAGCAAGGGAGCTTTTTATGTTTTCCAACTTTTTGGCCAAGTCGTCTGTACCCACAAAGCCTTTGCCTGACGCATTAGACATACGGATTGGCTCAAGGAACGCCTCGCCTATCATTTGCTTTAACTGCGCTTGCTGCGCCGGGTCTTTAGCTACGCTGCGGATCAGGGCGGGCATGTCCCGTGAGGCTGTGGAGTCGTTAGACATTATTCGGCTTACTGTCGCCATTGGGTCGTTGACAAATTGGGCGTTTATCGTGGCGTCTATATCTTTCGATCTTCCTGCTGCTTGCTCACGGGCTTTAGCCAGCCCCGCAACTTTAGCTTCCTCGGCCATTTTAGCGGCTGTGGCCGCCTCATCAGCTTTGGTGTTCAACCCAACCACCATATCTAGGTCATAGCCGACATCATCGAACACCTTTAGAGTGTCCGCGTAGTCGTCCATGAACTTCTGATTAACGCCCGAACGCCCTGCTTCAGACCTGAGGTTTTCCTTGATGCGAGCAATGACTCGCTCGTCGCCTGTTGCTATGGCTTCTCTAGCTGTCTGTGCGCCTGCTGGGCCTTTCAATTTTATAGTAGCTGCTAGAGTTTCAGGCTCCGCAACGCGGCGGGCTTTCTCCAGCCCTCCACGGCCCATCTTGTCATAGCCTTGTTTGGTAGCGTCGAGCGCAGCCTGATAGGCGGGGCCTGCGGGGCTAGATTTAATAGCGCCCTCAATGCGGGTGATAATACCGGCTACTTGAGCCTCAGATACGTTGAATTTCTTAGACCCGTCAGCGGCTTTTGCCTGTAGTTGGCCTTTGATCTTTTTGATAAGGGCTTGCACTTCACGCGGGGGCATAGAGTCGTCAAACTTAGCCACCGTTTTTGTGACGTTGGCCAGCATTGCTCTGACATCCCGTTGCTCGGCTAACGGCAAGCGGGATATCTCAGATTCTATGGCTTCAGGAAAATAACGAGTGTCTACATTAGGAGCCGCTTCAAATTCATCCCATAGAGGTTTGGTAACTTCGTCTACTTCCTTCTGCATCGTGCTGAATAGCTCGGCGGTTTCTTTGCCTTCTTCGCTAGACAGTCTAGGAGGTGCGATCTCTCCCGATATTTCGTCGGCCAGCTTTCTAGCTTCCTCCGCTTGAGCCTGCGCTGCGGCGGTTTGTTCGTTTAGACGCGCTCCTGTAGCCTGCTCATATTCGCCAGCTTTGGCGCGAGCCTGTGACAGACGAGCCTGATTGGCCGCAACAATATCTGTTTCAAGAGGCGCAGCATCCAGCGCCCCACCAAATACGTTCTGAGAGCTTTCTACTGCTTCAACTTCACGGGCGTTGATAGCTGCTTCGCTTTGTCGTGCCGCAAGAGAGCCTTTAGGAGCTAAGTCCTCGACGTTGTATACGCCTACGTCTTGAGCCAAATCAGCCAGTGTGCCTTTATCGCCGCGCTCCAACCCAGCTATTATATTAGCCAAGGCTTTTTGAGGGTCGTCAGCCAGCGCAAGTATCTTTTGCAACGCTTCTTGGTATTCTTGAGGCGTCATCGCGCCATCTGTAGGTTTAGACGCACGTTTGGTAATCTTATCTATTAGCGCCTTAGCTTTTGCCGTGCCAGTTGGAGAAGCGAAGCCGCCAAGTATTGCGCCCACTACTTCGCCTATTTCCTGTGCGTTGGTAGGGTCTGCGCCCAATGCTTCGGCAGCCGCTCTGGTGCCTTGTTCCCCTGTGGCTGCGGCCAGCGAGGTAATTGCCGTTTCTGCGACTTTGTTACCAAGCCCCTTAGCCCCGCCGAATACCATTGCCGAAGGCGCGTTTTCTAAGGCAGTGACCCCAAAGTCCATTGGCATACTACCGCCCGGCTTGATATTCCGTTGGACAGCCGCTTTGTTAGGCTGCCACAGGTATTTCTCGCGAGCTATATCACCTTCATCGGGAGCAGCCAAAGGATTCATAGCGTCTAGTATGCTGCGGTCTTCCATACCCGGTATAAACGTATCGACAGTAGCTCGGCCAATGTCATACAGGTCGCCAACACCTTCTGCTGCAATACGCAACCCTCGTCTACCAGCGTTTAGCAACTCCCCAGCGACCTGCCCTTTGCTGGCGTCTTCGTAAGCCATAAGCTCTTTTTCAGGCTCGGGCTGCGGCTGCTGGGCCTGCGCCCGCATATCTGTCAACTCAGCGAACCGCTTTTCACGCTCAAGCTCTTCAAGGCGGGCCTGTTGGGCGGCTGTTAAAGGCATTAGCTTTCCCTCATGCGCAGAAGTTCCTGATACTCAGATTCGAGAGCGTCGTTCCAGTTGCTGTCGGGGGTATTGGGGGCTGAAAATACGTCTTCACCGCTTTGTCCGTACTTGGCTATGGCCGTGTCAACCATATTATTCATTTCCCGCTCCAGCTTAGAAATTTCGGCTTCTGAGCGAACCCCCGCCCGCCGGGCTTTGGCTACGATCGTAGGAATTATGCCGCGTTTGAATTGGCTAAAGAACGCAAAGGGGTTTTGTTTGTTATCGCCCGCAGTCTTGAACGAAATCGCCAAATCTACATCCGTAGGCGACACCCCTAGTTCTGCCAGCAGAGGCTTAACTCCTTCAAAAGATAGATTTCGGACGGCAGCTTGGTAGTCTTGAATAGCGTTGCCTTTAGAACTTTTCTCCCCGTATAAACCCAGCTCTCCTGCAATACGCTCCGGGTCTATCAAGCCTGTAGCTGCGAAACCTACTTCTGCCGGGGCTTGCGTAGCCGCTCTAAGGTTATTCATAAAAACTGTAGTCGCTACATCATCCATATTCAATTTGTCTTGTCGTTCTTCGGCTTTTACGTTACTTCTAGCCGTAGAAGTCAAGGCTTTGTATGGCGTTAGGCCCATTTCGTCAGGGTAAACTTCTGTAAAACCATTAGCCGTCTTAGCAAAGAATTTCTCGCCGTTGGTTTGGAATGTACGAACCCGCGTTGGGTCTGTGCCGTCCCAGTAAAGCGCAGGCTCTAAGTCTCTATCTTTGTCGATGCGCGCCCTTTCTTCGGCGGCTTTGGTGCGGTCAATAAGACGATCCTCCGTCGCTATAGTGCGCGCCTCGGTGCGGCCTTCTTGTTCTTGGCCTAGCAAATCCGTAGCTATTAACTGCGCGGCCTTTGACTTGGCCAACCCTTCTTCGGCACGGCGCTTGCCAATACGGGCTGCTTTGGCTTTTGTTAACCCTTCGGCTTCTAATTTTTTAGCGTGTTCTTCAGCCGTGACGACGCCTGCAACCTTGAAGTGGTTCAAGATGCCTGCGATGGGCGTACCTAATAAATTTTTACTCCTCCATCGTGTGTCTCGGGCGTCTATATTGCCTTGGCGCAGGGCTTCAGCGCGTATTCCTGCTTCTTCAGCTTCAATTTCTTCTGGCGACGCGGCAGGCCCTAAAAAACTATTTGTCAGTTCCTGCGTTCGTAGCGCGTTGGCAGCCATACCCAGAGGCGCGGGCGCTTGAGACTGAACTGGCGCAGACACTTGAGACTCAACTGTAGGTGCGAATGTTTGAGGCTGGGTATTTTGCTGCTGTTGCAATAACCTCATTTTTTCAGCGTATTGCTTTTCTTCTTCAACCGTCATGTCCATCATATTCTGTTTTCCTACCTTAACGTAGTAACTGCCAGTATATCCGCTGCTTTTACGACCCCGGCATCGCCAAGCCGCCACCTATACTTCCCGCCATGCCTAGCGCCGCGTTAAACATTCCAGCGTTGGTGCCAAAGCTCTGCTGATCGAAGTTACCCTGCATGTTCGCTGCACCCAAGTAATCAGTTGCCTGACCCATTGTGGCTTGATTGAAGTCTGGCATACCCGGCATACCAACCTGCTGACCGGAGAGTAACGCATTCATCTCGTTTATACTCATGCCGCGACGCTGCATTTCCTCAGTGATCGCCTGCTGACGCAAGGTGTTCTGGTAGTTCGCTGCCTGCATTTGCTGGCTAAAACCCTGACCGCCCATCGCAAGTTGTTCTTGTGAAAGCTGCCGACGCTGTGCGTCTTGGTATTGCGCGGCTGACATTTCTCGGTCAAATTGGCCTTGTGCTGCTGCACCAGTCTGCTCTTGCAGTTGGTTAAGCTCTCCAAACTGCTGACCCCGCAGAGAATTCTGATAGTTTGAGGCTGCAAGGCTTTGGTCAAATTGCTGATTACCTGCTGCAAGCTGCTCCTGAGACATCTGCTGACGCGCTTGATTGGCAAACTGCCCACGACCTTGCGCTTGCTGGTACTGCAAGTCCTGCAACTGCATCTGCTGGTTGCCGCGCATTTGAGAAGCCGCATTAGAGAAGTTACCTTGCTGCAATGCTTCCTGTTGTTGCTGGCCGCGTGTCTGAAACTGACGGCCAAACGCTGCTTGCTGCTGATCGGTGCCAAAGCGCACTGAATCTGCCGTGAGGCGGTTTACTTCCTCGCCCTGCTGAGTACGCAGATTCTGTAATTGCTGGTCATAAGACGCATCGCCCGGATTCATGCCCATGTTACGCAAACGATTCTCAAGCTCTGATTTTGCTTGATTGTGTTGTGGAGCCATAAGCGACATCTGACGCTCAAATTGCTGGTCAGCAAAACGCTGCTGAAAGCCGCCGTTGGCGTCTAGTTCCTGCGTGGGTGCCCGAAGTTCTTGCTGGAAATTCTGCTCTTGAGCCTGAGTTGTAGTCGGGTCAAACGTTGTCTGAGCGCCTTGCATGGCGTAACCTTGCTGCTGCGGGCCTTCGCCGTATTGTGCAAGCCTGTTATAGTTACCTTGGTAATCAAACTGATTCTGACCGTATGCTGCGGCGTTTGGGGCTGTACCCATAGACGGTAAATTTTGACCGTAAAAGTCAGGCACTTCAGGGGTGCCTGCGGGGGCGGGCATACCGTTCCAATCCATCGGATTCTGAAGTTCCGCGCCTGCTCGGCCAATTAAGCCTTCAGCAAGGTCGGAGCGCCCTGCTTGAACAGCCATTTGGGAGTCCAACGCTTCTTGCTGCTGGCCGCTGAGTTCTAAGTTTTGCGTCCAGTTAGTGACTGGCAGCCCCGTAGATGGGTCTACGCCCGCAGACGAGGCCCACGAAGAAGTACCCCAAGGAGTAATTTGTGTTGGCCGGTTTGCAGTGGTATTAGCCGTCGCAAGTTCGCGGCTGGATTCAGCCGTGGCTTCTGCGGCCCCTGTATAATCGGGTGCTGCTGGCGTCGATTTCTTACCCATTGTTCTCTCCTACTACGCTGAGAATTGGCTTATCTAGCCATTTACAATCCTCAGCCCTCATGGTTGTTAACACAAAATCCACGCCCTGTTTATACCCATCAGGAATTATACCCTGATTAACAAACCCCATGTGGCGTATAAACTTCAACGCTTTGAAATTGTCAGCGGGCGTGACGCCAATAATGACGTTTCGGCCCCCGGTTTTAAAGGCATAGTTGAATACTTCTTGTTGAAAGCCGTGCCGCAATACGTTCGGGTCTTTGATATAGATATGAATCTGGCAAGAATTATACGTCCATGTGTCAAACAGACACGCTGCCAGCATTTCGCCAGTGTCGCTTAACGCAATAATACCTTTGGTGTCTTCGCACCGACGAGGACGCGCTTCATCAGGAATATCAAGCCAATGCCACGGTTGAAGAGCGACAAAATTCACATCAAACCCCCCGTGTCCCAGATAACGTCAATACCAATCAACGTAACTGCTTCACCTGACTGCCCGCGCATAGCGACCGCAACATGACGGCCCAAACCGTTTGCACCACGGGGGTTATCAGACGCTTGTGCAGCGCCGCCGCCCCAGACTACTAAGTCCCAAGTGCTGCTTGCAGAGTCCCAGATACCTGAAGTAGTGCTTCCTGCAACAGCGGTGCCTTGAGTAGTTAGTACTTCTTGAATATCAAAATCGTATCGCGCTTGGATATTAAAAACCGGAGTACCGCCGCCCAGCCACATAGGCCGTAGAAATTGCATACGTTTATACTGCCCCGGAGACCCCAAAGACTGGTAACTGGTCAAGATAGAGAAGGTAATAGTTTGAGCTACGCCATCTGTTACCGGGTCTATGTGAACTTTATCGACGTTAACGCCGTTCTCGTACCACAGTTTGTTTGTTTCAGTGTCTGTGAAATACAGCTTTCCTTGCCAGTTGGCTGCGTTAGCTATGTTGATATCCCGTGAGATACCCCATGCCTGAGTGCTAAAGTCGTACAAAAATTGAACTGTAGCCTTGCCTGTAACGGGCGGGGTGCCAATAGCTATACCCCCATCGTTGGGCAACAGGTATACCTGCCACCCAAAGTCATCTATGGAGGTTTTCATAAGGTTACGCAAGAACGCTGATATTTTGTACGATAGATAAATTTGAGCATTCTGCACTGCCGCACCTTGGAACACCTGCGACATAGGAAATAACCCTTCGATAGAGAGTATAAACAACTCACCGCCGTAGGACACGCCTAGACGGGAGCCTGCCGGGACTCTACCAACATTCCAAACGCCGACCATGCCAAAGTCGGTGGGGGAAGTGCCTTTAAATACAACAACATCCCCTGCACTAGACAGCGCAACAAGATAGTCGTCTAAACCTTCACCTCCATCCAGCGTCCAGTTAAATAAAGCGCGTAACTCACCGCCAAAACGGAAGTTACGTCCAAAATTAAACCGTGTTGCGTCGCCATAAATAGAACCATTATCCAGATACCATGCGTATCCGGTGTCGCGTTCAATGAAAAAAACACGTTCTTTCCAGACCATAACAAAATTAAAGTCGTTGGGGTCAACATGGTGTATTTCGCCTGTGCCCGGCCCTTCTACGGGTTTAGCCCACACGCCTGTTGATTCTTTGTATACATAGTAGCCGTTACGGCTGTCGCAGAGCAGTAGCCATGCGCCATCTGCGTCAGTAATGTATTGTACAAAGGTACATATGCCCGCTCCAGTACCAAGGTCAGGGAACGTAACATCTTGCACAGGAGCCGTGGTGCCGACAGTAGTGACGTTCCAAATACCTTGGCGGTTAGCAACCCAAAGCCTGTCATCTGCGGGAGTAAGACCTTGAAAGGGTATAACGGTCTGTGCGCTGGCGTCACCAGTCCAACCGTTTGCATATTCTGAATACCCTTCTCGTAGCTGCGCCCCTTCTGAACGTGGCAGAAGGTTGTACATATAGATGGCTTCTTCAGGAGCCATAGCCGACAAAGCGCGAGTAGCATTTATACCGCCAACAGGTGCGGGCAGGGACGTTGGCTGCGATTTCTGCGGCGCTCCGCGTCTATGTTGCGGAATCATCGTCCGTATCCACTGTCGCCTATGTTTCTGTACGCATCTAGGTATGGCACCATACCGCGAAAACCGCCAGCCGTAAGTATCGGGGCTGAGTTATCTTTTCCAGTGTTAGCTTGAAATGCCGCCCAAAAAGAGTCAGACGCTTTCATGCTATCAAAACCTTTGGCTTCCAAGAATTTCATCTTGAGCATTGATCGGATCATGTGAGGTGAAAACATTACAACGTCTGCACCCGTTGTGGCAGTATCTGTGTAGGTCGTAGGTGCCGCAGCTATTTGGATCAAGTTCCGAGAAGTGTACTCGAAATTGATATTTAAGCCTGCGGGCATCGGGTCGTTAGGAAAAATGCGAAACTGATTCTGATCAAGCCGGAAGGAAGCGTAGATAGTAGACCCTACAAGATCGCGACCCAGTAGGTAAGTCCAGTCTTGGGCCGACAGCGGCCCGATCAGTGGCACGTTTTCACTACGCTCCCATCCGGTCTGAGGAATCATAGCGTCAAAGTCGGAGGGAAGGGCCAAATCGCCTGTTTCTCCAACTCCTGTCGTATATGAGTAAGACCGGGTTAATATCTGCCAGTCATACATTTCCATTAATTCTTGGACGCACGTTGTTAGCAGGGTAGTCAACTGCACAAAGGCAGGGTCAGCGGAACTGAATACATCAACCACCTTAGTCATTCCGACCTCAACGGCAACGTGATTTACGATGTCGTTAATTGACTGAAACCTGCTAGTAGCCATGCTTACTCCGCTTTACGGCGTTTAGACGCCTTGCTATCCGCAAGCTCTGCTTGCATTTCTTTGAGCGTGGCTTCCATGCTGTTTAAACGATTGTCTCGTTCATCTAGCTCGGACTGCATCTTGGTTAGCGCAGAGCCTTCTTTGGCGTCTTCTATATACCGTTTGGCCAGTGTTCGCAGGTTTGATACCCCTGTAAAATTCTGCACTGCGGTATCAGCCATAGAGGCAAGCTGTTCAACTGTTCGGCAGTTAAAATGCTCAAGCTCTTTTACTTGAGAACGCGAGATCATTGCCCATTCAGCCAAGGGAGTGCCTGACAAATTCTGCCCGCCGCCGCCTTTAAAAGCTGTGTATTGAGTACCAAAACGCTGGTTGTCGTGCTTAGGAAAGTTGCCTAAACGCACAGGACGCTCGATCATAGTGGTTTTATCGCCGGGCACCATGATACGGACGTATTCTTTGTCCGTATAAATAGGGCGGCCTTCTTCAGCAGACGCTGCTTTGTCCTCTGAAGGGTGCAGATAAAACTCAGCAAAAACGCTGTTATCTTGGGCACCTTGTTGCTGGTTGCCCATTGCTAGTTTGGTAAATCCTTCGCTATCTTCTAATGGCATTCTTGTTCTCCTACTGAATGAAAGCGCGGATTGACCCTGATCGGCTGCCCCGCGCCGTTTAGTTTATGCTACTGGAATAACGCCCCAGATAAACGCACCTGACGCTACAGTAGCATCTGAGCGGTTTACTGCGCCTGTGGTTGCATCAAGAACCGCACCAACAGCCGTGGACTGGTCAGCAGAAACAAATGCTGATTGTTCGTTTGTGTCCGCGTCAGACAGAACAATTTGCACTGCGTAGCCAGCGGTAGTTACAGCACCATCAACATCTGGAACTCCACCAATGTGCTGGGAAGTCTGTGCTGCGGTCTGGTTTACACGGGGCCAATCCGATGCTTTAGGATCAGGCACGTTAGTAGATAGGCCGATGATAGGAGCGTTTGAGCCGCCTTTGTTCATCCCGCCTGCAAAGTCTGGAGCATTTAGCCACGATTCAGCCGCTCGGGCCGTCACGATAGTGCCGTTTAATTCATAACTTGCCAAGTTAGGCATTTTAAAGTCCTCTAAAAATTAGGGGGCCGTTTATACGACCCCCTTATTTCATTTACACAGTGTCGATCAAACGACCTTGGAACTGTGCGCCAGAGCTAGTCAAGTTACCAGCCCATGCCAAGATTTGAACTTCAGCATCTTGGTTAGTTGAGTAACGACGGTTTGGCGACAGAGCAACCATGTTGCGCTGTGCATGTGGACGATAATGCAGATACTTGGTGTTCAAGAAGTAGATGGTCTTAGCAGTAGCGTTACCGCCGATGCCGCCGTCAAGAACAACGTCTGTACCCATGAACTTGAGCGTAGGAAAGCCCAAATCGCCCACTTCAGCTTGGTGAAAACGCTGTTGAGCTTGCAAAGATGCAGTGTAGGTTTCCCAAGTATCGTTATCCATTAGGATCATGTCAGGCATGTCAGAACCACGAATGAGCGAAGCCCACATGCCGTTCATAGCTGCTTGAATAGTGCTAGATGTCAAATCAAGAGAGTTGACTTTAGACCGCCAGAACGTCCAAGTAGCTCGGTCAATGCCGCCATAAGTGCCGGTAGTTGGATCAACAGGAACTGCTGCGTCCAAACCAGTGATTTCCTTACCGCCGTTGCCAGTACCGTCAGAGTACAAGGCAGTAGAGATCAGGTTAGCTAGAGTAGATTCAGCTACATTCATACGAGCGTCGAGCAGATCAATCATTTGCTCTTTGCCTGAGTTTTGCAGCATCTCTAAACCAGAGATAACAACGGGTACGGCGGCTTGCTTGATATCGAATTCGGCAGCAGACAATACGTCGGATACACCAACAGGCAACAGGTCGTAACCAGAATACCAGCCAGCGTTAGAGTTTTCAGCAAAGGACAGTTCTTGAAGAATCTTAGAACCACCAGTGAAAGTTTTAATTTTGCCCTTAGAGGACAGTTTTTTCAGCAGCGCGTTGTTGTCTGTAACGCTGTCTGCAATTTTCTTGGTACGCGACTCGATAGTCGTCGCCAAGATATCAGAGATATTTGGAAAGGCCATTTGAGGCTCCTATAAAAAACAAAGATTCAGGTTAAGTACGCCGTGATTCGTCGCTTTTGCCCGTCGTGCTATGCCGTGGCGGGTCGAGTCCTCAGTTTGTCTTGCTTGCGCTCTTTGGGCGCCGTGGCCCCTTGCGAGGGTCGTGTACCGTCAGATTGCAAGCTGTCTAAACTTGGTCAATGGTTATATTAGCTGTGATCGTTCCAAGCTGCAAGCAATGCTTCACGCGTTGTTGAAGGCGTTTCTCCACCACCTCCTGTACCGTGAGACTGCGGTACGCTTACCCCGGCGCGTCGTGCGCCTGATACAGCCCGCTGGTTATTACTAGACTTAGTACGGTTTTTAAGAATTTCTTGAATGTCTGGGCGTGTTGCTACGGCGCTGTTATACGCCTCTTGTAGCGTCATGTTACGGCCTTGGCGCTCTGCTACATCCATGAAATCAGCCATAACACCACGCAAATCGTTTGCAAATTCGTTTTCCGCAATAAACTTGTTAGTTTCAGACTGTATGTTTTGCTGTTGCTGCATGACCTGCTGTTGCTGCTGGCCTTGCTGGCTTTGTATAAACTGTTGCATTTCGGCAAGCTGTTGCTGCAACTGAACTACTTCAGGACTGGCCTGTGTGGTTTTAGGCATATTGCCAACCAGCATGTCATCTAGTGTGGCTATGTCTACGCCAAACTGGTTAATCAACCCTGCTACTGCTTGCGCTCTTTGATTGGGCGTTCCCATTTGTAGCTGTGCCGCGGTCTGTAGCACATTGCCTATGCCTGTAGTGGCGTCTACGCCTTGAGCGCGAAACATACCTTCGTATGGCTGAATAGACTGATGAAAATTCTGTGTAAACTGTCGAGCCTGCGCGGTTTCATTCAAAGTGCGTTGAAGCTCAGATTCTCGCTTGGCTATCTCGCCGCGTACTCCTTCAGGAATTGCAGCCCAATGCTCTCGACTGGCTGGCGTCCACGATGCTGGCGCTTTCTCTACGTCAGGCGCACTGGTAGAAACATCTTCTAGGGTAGTTTCTATTTTCGTGGGAGCCGCAACTTCTGGCTCGGTGATCTCTGCAATGCTTTCATCGTGATCGTCAAACGCGTCACTAATTACATTGCGACGACCTTCAGCGGGGTCTTCGTAATCCAGAATTTCGCCTTCGTCTATTTCTTGGTCTAAAGCCATGTTAGTCACCTACTGTTCGTATTGCGCTTTACGAGAGAAACCGGAGGACGATACACGTTCTATCGCATCCTTGATCGCCAGTTTTCTTTCGTGCCTGTCCCGGTTAGTCATAACGGGTTGTTCGTTCTGCTTCCGGGTCTTCTCTTTCAGACTTTCAAGGTCATTGCTGACCCCGTGCCTAAAATTGTGTTGTCTTTCAACGCTGCGGCTGCTGATGACAGAGCCGTCAATGGGGCTGACGTAGGGCTGAATGTCATCCCGTATAAACGCACCTGTAGATCGCTCTCGGATAATTTCAACGAGCTTTCCTGTTTCACTATCTTGTCTCCATGATTTTTTCAATCTAAACTCCAATCAGCCGGGAGAGCGCCGCTTTTAACTTCGATGGTGCCCTCAGTGATGCCACGCGTGGCGCTATAAAACTCCGCAGCCGCTGTGCGAGATTCCGCAATACCAGCAAGGTTTGCCATACTGCCGTGCCCAAGGCCCACACAACCGTGTAGCTCAGTAGCATAATTAGCAGTATGAAACAAAATAACGCTACGATTAGGTACTCCAGTGATTTCCCAAGTGTGTTCTCCATCATGCCTGTCTTGCATAGTTTTAAACTTTGGAGAGTCATGTCGTTTAAGTGTATAAACGCCTTCCGGAATACACGAAACGTATGGCGCGTTATCAAGCCAAGGCCGCTCGACCGTATAATATGTCTGTCCACCATCAAGCCGTACTGCACCGATGATGCGATCTGAGAATGCGGCATATCTGAGTAACTCAAGATGCAACTTTTTTAACCTTGGGCTTAGGTTTTGGCGCTCTGGCTGCAACAAGCGCCTGAACAAGCTCATCAATAACTGCGCGAGCTTCGTAACCCAGTTGTGCTGCTTTAGCTCCACGTTTTTTCAACGCCTCAAATTGTGCATCAGTCATAATCTTTGTCCTTCTCATACATAGAACTGTGAATGCTCATCTTGGCTTGTTCGCGCCTGATAAATTCTTGAGTTTCGTGCGTTTCTTCTTCCATATTAAGCGAAGCCTGCGCCTGCTCTTGGTTCATTCTAATTTGGTTGTCTGACTGCTGCTCCTGTTGACGAGCTTGTGCGGACATTTGAGCCATTTGCATCTCATGCTGTTGCTTCTGCTGCTCTAACTGACCTTGCATCTGTAGCTTTTGCATCTCAAACTGCTGCCGCGCTTGCTCTGCTTGCGCTTTAATCTGCTCGGGGTTTGGCTGTTCAGGCTGTTCTTCACCGCCTTTGGCGTTCATCTTGGCAATTGCTTGATCTAAGATACCTTCAACCGAATCAGAACCCTTAAAGCCTGCAAGCCCCCATTTTAGCATCTCAAGTAGCATAGGCGCTGAATCTGGCTCCATCTCTATCAAGGGCGAGGCCGACTGTAAGAACGTCGCTAGAGCGGTTATATAGTCTGTACGCTCCTGTTTTAGCTGGGCATAGTCAACCATAGCCACAGACTCTGGCTTGACCTCCAGACGCCACAGGATGTCCTTGTTCTTGATCAATTCGATAGCTGGTTCAATATACTGTTGATCGGCGAGCAAGAACTGAATGTTAGACTGCTTGACAATACTCTCAGGCTGAAAGTGCTTGGCCACAATTTCAGCGCGTAGCCTAATCAGGTCGGTCGCATATTTCGCAAACTCGTCCTGCATAGCCTGAATACGAACACTGGCAAACCTAGCTTCCAATGCTCTCTCTGTGGCTGATACAGCGCCTCCAGCGGCCTGTGCGCCACGCATGATGTCTGATATGCCTGTCACTTCATACAGCATCGTTTTGGCGTCGTTACGACGGTTAATGAGCAAGCCCAGAGTACCGGCAATTTCTTGCATCGGTAGCCACTGCACAGTGCCCGCCAAACCACCTTTCTCGGCAAACATCGCCCAGTTGTCCACAGGTATCAGGTCATTCTCCATACCTTCGGTCATCATCCGTTTGACGCCTTCAGCACTGGCGTCATAGACGCCTACTACCTTAATAGCCTCGGTAATCTTGGATATCCGGGTTTCTAGCTTATCAATTTCGTTATACGAATCCTGGGCCAGCACATAGTCTGGGATCGGCATAAACGCGCTAGTAGTCAAATTAGCAACCATAGGACGCGGTGCTGGGAAGAACCCTGTCAATTCAAGCGGGTCTTCTTTAACATCCAGAATGCTGGGGTAGTCTTTACAGTACCAATATACTTTTTTAGTTTCTTTGCACCAGATTTCCCAAACTTCAGCCCGCATAAACGCGTCTTTGTTTTCTTCTGGCTCATAGTCATCTGATTTCATGGTGCCTGACGCCGCTGTTAGCGGTATCTTGTTGCCTAATTCTTCACCAAACCGCTTTTCCATCTGATCACGGGTAAGTAGTGTACGGTACGCGTCCCACCGGACTTCCTCCCATGTCCGTGCAGGCGACCAGCGGCGATCACGCCAATGCACATACTCTATAGGCGCACGTTCGTTAGTGATCTGAGTTTCTGTACGGGCTGCTTCAATCTCCATACCCATCATATCTACGACAGCAGCTACCTCGACTTCTTCCTCGTCGTAATCATACCGGACGCGAGAGCAGCCTAATCCTGCAATCAGACGGTCTTGAAGTGCTTTTCGCAATGTGGTTGAATACTGATCGTTAGGCTTGCCAATGTCAGCATTCAGCATACGTTCTAGCATCATACCGGCTACGCGGGCTATATCATCGTCAGCGTCAGCATGTTTGCGGGATAGCCCCACATCAGGGAGCTTGCCAAACATCATGGACTGCATAGTCTCAATGTTGGCGTGAAACAGGTTTAACTGGAAGCCATCTCGGGTAGAATGTTTGCCCAAGAACTTATCGTTGGTTCGGCCTGCTTGTTTTAAGAACTTCTTGAACGCGCTCTCACTAGCCTGCATTTCTGTTTGCCAGCGTTCAAACTGGCCTTTTTTATCGCTCTTGAATTCTTTTGCTGATTCAATAGTGGACTGAGCGCCGTTTATACCGTCCATGTCTAAATCCTATTTCGGGCAATGCGAAGGATGGGTGCTGATGAATTATCAGCGTACAGCTTATCTAATGTATGTTCAGTAGGCAAATTTATAGGTTTAGCCTCATTTGGATGGGGCCGGTTTCTCGCTCGTTTGCAGACAAGAGCAAAGTATCTAAAGGCATCTGATCCATCACTAGCCCAGTCATGTAAGGGGGTGTCCCTAAAAGTTTTTGTAAGTTCGTTGAACTCTCGTTTATACGCTCGAAGTGCCTCAACGCCATCACTTGTTCTTGATAAGTCAAATCGGCAGTCTGGTAAGATGAGCCTAACTGCGTCAATTCCTTGCTGGACTTTGATATTTGGAGTAATAGCGCATGGAAAACCTGCATCGACAAGTTGCTCGACAGTAGATCGTCCAGTTTGGAGAGTTTTAGCTCTTGCGTCATGGGGCAGCCAGAGTTTTTCAATGTCATATCCTCGGTCTTTTAGAACTTCAATATAATGTTTCAGGGGTTGGCCCTGATTAGAGTAATAATCTATCAAGGCCACGCCATCTGGGCGCTCCTGCCAGAACCAGAACGCTGTCGAGTCAGAGTACCCCAGATCAGCCGCTATCTGCACGGGCTGGTCAGGGTCATACAGAGCTTGGGCCTTAATATGCCCGTCAACCTCCATCTTCTGGATAATATCAGCGTAGAACGTGCCTTTTACCGCTGCCGTGAAGTCACACTCAAACTCTTGCTGATACTGAGACTCGTCCATCTGAGCTTTCATTTCTCTAAGGTCTTCTTCGCTGAGGACGTTAGATTCGCTCGCCTTTAGCGTAATCGTGAACCAGTTCGGGTCTTTTTTGGCGCGTTCATGGACGTTGTAGAAGTGATTCTTGCCTTTAGGCGTCCCGATGAACAAGGCCCAGCCTCGCCGGTCGGCTAGGGTCGGGAGGATGACCTCCGCCCATAAAGAAGGACGACAATCCCCAAACTCATCCAGCACCACACCATCAAGGTAAATTCCTCGTAAGGCGTCGGGATTATCAGCGCCGTAAAGAGTAATCCAAGCGCCATTAGGCAGAATAACCCGAAGATCGCTCTCTCTGGTTTCACTGGCGACTCCTTTTGTCATCTCTTTCAGGTATTGCCACGCTACATCTTTAGCCTGCTTGTAGAACGGGGCGATATACGCATACCGGGCATTCTTCTTGGGCGTTCTTAATGCTTTAAGCGTCAAATCAGCGATGGCTGACACCGTTTTACCTGCTCTACGGTGACAAACTATAGACGCCCAGCGGCTGTCACGGTTATGGAAGCCCATAAAGTGCGGGCGGGGCTGATATACGTCTGAAAACTTGAATGCCTGCATCTACTGATCCAGCAATGTGGTTTTAAACGTGCCATCGTCAATGGTAATACGGACTTCAGCGTCTATTTTGGTGGTATACACCCCATCCATCTTGTTCATCTGATCAATCGCCTGCATCGCAGTCTTCGGATCAGTCTGTTCGTTGTCCACGACGATACGCCACAGTATATGTCGCTTATGCTCTAGCGTCGGGCCGCCCATGTGCCCGCCGTATAAACGCAGCAGATCGACTAAGGACTTTACTTCGGGGCGTTTGAGGATATGGCCTACTGTAGCGGGGTGTAATTTTAAAGCGCGGGCGATTTCATTGTTTCGAGTGCCTAAGTGGTGCTGTTTAGCCACCTGAACGTGGTGCGGGCGGCATTTGGCCTGCTGAGAGACCATTAGCTGTTTAAACCGACGTGTCTTCTGGTGATATTCTTGGTTCTCGGGGTTGTACTCGTCAAGAGCGAGTTCCGGAGCTATATATTCTGTAGGTGCTAAATCCATAAGGCAAATATAACACACTCATTGGGGCAATATAAAATTTTTTTAATCTAGGATGCCTTTGTCAAGAGGGACGCAAGTAATATAATTAACCCTTGAGTGTCCCTCTGGATGTTTATACAGTGAGTGTAGTATGTATAAACAGAAAATTTAGGGGGCTGATAGGCGTACTATCCGGAAACAGAAAATTTACGGAGTGTGGGCCTGCAAAAGCAAGCGCAGCAAAACTAAAATGGGGTGGGGGGTGCCCCATGCCACCATCGTTAGGTCGTTAGTTAACGAGACAACAAAGGCGCGGCTGCCTCCGCCCCATCGTTAGGCTGTTACCATAGTGCAACCTTGCTGTGTCGTTAGTGGTGTGTTGGTGGTGCGTTTAAACCATGCGTTTATACACTTGATATAGTCGCGCTCGCGAAGTGGAGAATAAATCCGTCAGCCTGTCAGCCTGTCAGCCTGTCATTTTATATCGCGCCTTTATCGCCTGTTAGGTGATCATATTAGGCCAGCCCCATATCACCACTGTG
>ERZ807291.4047-NODE-4047-length-19914-cov-8.538345_pt1 | contig 19914 bp, 23 predicted proteins | sample MGYA00521257_ERZ807291 | MGnify/ENA primary metagenome ERZ807291 (study PRJEB31413, sample SAMN03169783) | marine metagenome | biome: Marine; feature: Water; material: Subsurface seawater | place: North Sea | collected 2011-04-28 | depth 1 m m ... | reverse complement strand
CACTTTCTGATGCGATTTGTATCTCCTATATCGGTAAGAACAGAGATACACGTCCTTTGATAGCGGATTTGACAAAAAGAATTATACAGAAACAGATAAAATTAGCAATACTGGTTTATAGACGTTCCTTTCAAGCTGAAACCATAGGTACGAAAGCATGGGTCATATCAAATCTGTTGCAAGCTGATGCGTTCTATGACGATGCTCCGGACCATTTATTTTCTTCTTTTACGCTTTGTGGGGACTCTCTGCGTATATTTTTAGTTAGATCCGGCGGCCTGAGCGAGAAAGAGGTAGCGAAGACAAGCGCTGAGTTTTCGGCAAAGCTCACTCATGTTCCTTCTCTGATACATCATGTTAGGGGGGACGAGCCCGGTGCGAGGAAGACGACTATGATCCATCGCCTTCTCTACTCCAATGCTGCTCTGATGGCAAGAGCTTTTGCGGTCACGCTAACTGGACCATCGGGGAATCAGTTACAGAATAGCTATGGGGAGACCATAAACGTCCTTCATAGTGACGAAGGCATGAGTTATATCGTGTATGAGAATAGTGAGCGTATCTTGTTTCACAGATATTATCAGAACAGGAAAGACTTTCAAGACACGGCAAAGGACTTAATAAAATATATCCAAGGACCCGCGCCATGATTAAGTAAGATTTAGTATATATAAAAGTTTATATTATGTATATGGTGAAAGTATTTATCCTACGTTTTCAAATAGTATTTCCAAATGAAATCAGGAATGTACGCATGGACCCTGTGATGGAAATACCAGTAAAATTAACAGATAAATACGTATTGCCAAGGAAGTTTTATACTACCGTCACATTACAAAGATGTATTAATTACATAATAGAAAGTAACGAACAATGGAGGAAAGAGATGAGTGGAAAAACCTACGACTACTTGGTGGATGTAAATGGAAATGGCGTGCCAGTAAAACTGACAGATACTATGGGAGAAATTTTTAAGAAATTCGGTGAATTTGGGGCTCCTGATAATAGGATACTATTTCAATTGTCCAGCAAAAAGGTAGATAGAAACGCGGTCAGTGGGCAAGCAACGACGAATCCAAGAGATCTGAAGTTGTAAATAACATTAAGACCATAATAATAGTAAATTATTAAGGAATATTAAGATTAATGATTTTATGTACATAATAATAGTATTACACTCGAAGTATTAACCTTAGATAAACTGTTCGATCAGAAAAGAACGTTAAATGCTTAGACCCTCATTCGTTTCAATGGCCGATGGTAGAGTTCGTTGTGTTCTTGATTTGGCATGAGTTCGTCCTCGTCGGTATCTGTATCGGACCCAGAATCACTTACAGCCAGTGTTTCAGGGCCTTGCATGCATCGCTCACACGTCTCAGCAACGCCACAGTAGGTGTCGCATGCGGAACAGCGGTTTCCAGCTCTATGCCGACCTTCAGAATGCCACAATGGACCTGTTGGGCCGGTTGCCCACTCTTCCTCTTCGTCCGTATCCGTATCAGAGCCGTAATCACTGAGTATTTCGTTACAATGTAACGCCATGGTTGCCACACTGTCGTGTCTTTCACACGCTTGCCCAATGGTCTGGAGCTTCTCCACATCGATACGAACTCGAATGGAGTTGCCGATGGAAGGCCTGTGGTCTTTGAAGATCTCCAATTTGGTTGCCATCTTGGTGAGTGATCTACGCTTGTCAATACCGAAGAAATTGTTGTTAAAATTCATCGTCTTCAATATCGTAAAGCACTGATCAAACAGCTGCTTCATCTCCTCCGGTCCGGCTGGTATCTTTGTCTCTTTGTTCGCTTCAATCACCGGGAAATCCCAGTGCGAACAGTACTTGTCCTCGTAGTCTTGGAGATCGTATGCGTGTTTGATAAACTCTTCGTGTTCAAAACAATCAAGATTTAAAATGGCTTTACACAGCTTGGGCAAGTTCAGTTCGGTGTCCAACATGGCTTTATCTGCCAGTGATTTAACGACATCAAAGGTCACATATCTACGATGTAAATCAGAGTCAATGAGTAGAAAACCCTGTGCCATTGCCGCTTCCAGTTCATCATCCTTAGCGATACGAAAGAGCATTTCCTTACTCATACGCTCGTCAGTATCGTCTCGGTAGCCCATGAGCTTCCAGATGGTAGCAACTAGAATAGTAGTAGCTTGCATGATTAATAGTGATTTGTAGTTTGTTTTGTAGATTCTTTACATATACTTTTTATGGTTTGATTGTTATTATTTAACTAGAACATTAAATACTGTACAAACAATTTTATGGCCGACTGGAAGATGGAGGGATATAGTATCATAGTATAGTACGATGCTGTGTACCAAATGGGATTGTTGGGATGATAATATTATAATACTATACTATTATAATAATGGAATTGAATCAATGAAGTATCAAAAATTGTGGCTATTAACTCTCCGATGCCATTGGGAATTGTAAAACGGCTAGCCAGAAATTAAACTAGAGTATTTATAGCCACAATCATGATGCCATGTGCCTCCTTTGACTTGAGCGATCCCGAACAGCAGAGACAATGTTGTCATTACACCAACCTCCAGCCCATGTGGGCTAGGGAGAATATAAGCAAATGTGATAAAATAATATACAAACGCGAATGGAATGGAAATAAATGGATAAACAAAGCATAATAGTAAAGAATAACAACTATGACTTCATTAAATACTTATTTGCCGGTCCTTTATCCTGTTGCACAGGGAAAGCTTATTGTATTCCTCAAAGGAAAGGAACTACACCTTGTGCTAATTACCAATGCGGGCGATTTATATAGACATATTATGGACGCACAGGACTTCAAGGAGGACGTTGGTTATGCCTTCAATGAACAATATCCCATTATCTTCCTAAACGCGATGAAAGATTTAAGAATGGAACTCGAGAAAGAAGCGACCGTAAAGGTAATACTAGCAAAGAGGGAGGTAACCATTGTCCTTAAGGCAATTGACCGCTCGGAGAGTATAACTATGATTGGGCTGACAGGGCTAACGAACACAATACCTGATTTACCAGTGGCAGCACCAATGGGCCCTCCGCCACAATTTCCAACTCCGCCACCACAATTTCCATCAGGAAAAAGAAAACGAGGCCACTCCTCTCACGTAGTGGCTTATAAACGCAAACGGAAGAGCACACACCGACAAGTTGGAAGCGTACTGGAAGACCTTGTACTAAAAGTAATAAAAGCAAATTAATAACATAACACAATAAAAGTAAACCAAACAATAAAAACTATATGAAAAGAAAGCCAATACCAAACGAAAAACAACTACGATGCCGCACACGACAAGACAAACGAAACAAGCCGCGCCAAGCAAAAAGGTCCTGAGGAAGAGGGCGAACCGGAATCTATTTATGTTCTGGTTCAAGAACTGGGAGGACAATGAGTTTCCGGGCGCACAGGAGGAAGATGGAGTCTTCTACGAAGGAGCATTCGATCAGTGTTGCACTGAAAACGGTGATTTTATTCGCAAAAAGCTCTTGCCCGGAATCAAGAAAAAGTACGTGATATTGGAAGATGAAGATGGCGAAGATCTCACGGAAATTCCCGATGATGATGACTTGGATCAAGAAGTGGTAATTCGCTTCAATCCTGAGAAGATTATCAACAAAATGCACCACTATTTTCCACGGTCCGTCCTCAAGCAACATTACACAGCATTAAAAGAATGCGGTTGGGACGTCGATAACGAGTGGGAGAATGGCAAGCGCAATGTCTACCGTTCGTAAGTGAAGTACATTGAGAGTATATTCGTAACGAAATAATAAGGTATTTTAATACCAATGATTTTATCAATATAATAATAGCATTACGTATGAAGTATTTACCTTAGATTAGCCGATCAAAATGGAAAGAACGTTAAACGCTTAGAATTCAGGCTAGTAAGAGATAAGGAAAGTACATCAAAGCTAAATAGAGGTATAATAATTAAGGAAAGTATAGGATAATGATTTTATGTATATAATGATAGCATTACGCTTCATGTGTTAACCTTAGTTAACCTGTTCGGAATGGAAAGAACGTTAAACGCTTAGGCAACCGCCCAGCCAACAATGCGATAAGGTTATTCAATGGTTTACCTTGTAAGCCCTCCTTTGTTCGTTTTTCATTGCGTTGTTTGCGCTTGCTTCTTCTTTTTTTCTTCTTATTCTGTATCCTTCGTATATGCAATCGTTTACTTTCTCGTTGTTTTTTTTCCATTTGTTTCAGCTGTTGTGTCAGCTTTTTTGTTTGGTAAGTGAGTTATTTTTTACGAATCCCTATGTACCGTATCACGGTTGTCCTTCTTAACTCAAGAAGGAAAGGAGCCGATCCGCACACGTTTCTCTATTATTTTTAAGTGGGCAAACAATCGTGCAATAGAGCTGGAGAACTCTCCCACTGTCACAAAGGACCTAAGCCGTGCCTATTTAGCGAATATCAAAAAGCACTTTTATCAGCCATCATTAGTCGAATGTCTCCATTTGTAGATTTACACAAGCAGGGCAGTATGGCAAACTACCCCAGACAGTTTAAGGTCGTATCTGAGGACCATTTACACGTTGTGTATTGACATCAAAAAAAAATATAGCTTAGAAATTTATCATAGAGTCGGCAATGGCCCAACCAACAATGCGGACGGATTCATTCTCGAAGTGCGCCATGGTGATCCCATGTTCTTTGGAGATTGGAATGCTGAGGAACTGTTCGCGAAGGTTCGTCATGAACATGTCCATGTTCTCCAGTTCAAGGCTGCTCAAACCATTCCAGACGCCACTGTGAGTGAATTGGGGCATGTTGGGGTCCCTCGTTTCATAGCGAAAAAATAGGTCTTCACCGCCTTTATAGGCTTCTTCGAACGGGCTTGGAGTCCATTTGGGCTTGCCTTCTTCCTCCTCTTCAGGTTCTTCGACAATGGTCTCCAGCTGTTGTGTGGTCTCGACCTGTTGTTCGGCGGTGATAATCGGCTCAGGATCATCAACTTGAGTAGCAGTGGATTGAGTTTCAAGTGGCTGAGTGGCTTCAACTTGAGTTTCGACAGCTTGAGTTTCGACAGTTTGAGTTGGAGTCTCTTCAATCATGAGCTCATCTTGATCCACTGGATCATCGTCTTCCACTTGAGTAAATGGGATCATGGGCACGACAATGGGCACAGGAATGACTTCCTTTACACCGGTGACTACGACATCGTTTCCGACATTCTCAGTCTCGAATACGTGGTCTACCATGGTGTAGCGCTGGCTGTACGCCTTTAAGACTTCCTCGGGCGTGTGAGTCTTACGAAACTCGTCCCAATCGATTTCTTTGTGATCCTTGTGGTCCTTGCGTGGAGCGGACGGGGGTTGCGGTTCGCTTGCTTTGCGCTCTGGAGTCGCGGGGGCTTCCGTAGTTGATTTCTCTTTCGGTGACGGCAATTCCATTGATTGCGAGCGGGACAGGTCGATAACGTTGTTAGGGTCCACGATGCGGGCGCGTTTGGCCTCAGGGTCTTGGTTGCGCAAATCGAGTGCGACTTGTTCGGGGTAGAATACCTCGGAGATGGAGCGTTTGAGCGACATGGTTAATGAATTGGGTGCGGTAGTTGTTTTGTAATTGTTATTAGAATGTTTTTAGTTGGTTTTTATTATTCTATATGTATTTCGTAATGGTTTTTAATTATTTGGTATGTTAGTAGATGGGAGCCGACGGGTGGCGGGATAGTGGTGTGTACTATGGTGTGTACTATGGTGTGACTAGTCAGACCAGATGGGATTGTTGGGAGTTGGGATTTTCTGGGATTTGTGCGTGAGTGAGAAAAACTTTTCAATGGGTTATATGGGAGTAAATTGTGGTTGGGAATGCTCTCAATCGAAGAGATTGTGGCTGAAAATGAATTGTGCGTGATAAATCCCATTGGAAATTGTGGTCGTGGATGATGTGACTGACCAAATGGGATTGTTGGTACGCTGATGGATAATAATAATAATAATAATAATATAAAAGTAAAACGGAGAAGTGGACGTAAGCTGGGTTACGTGTCGTTAACCTTTTTCAAAAAACCTATTAGAAAATATAAATAATACAAAACAAACCATCAAAACTACATCAAAACAACCCCTTTATCAATCTATAATCACTCCTCACCACAACAATGAAACACACATACGAAGCACTACGATACTGGCTCAACTTTGTGGTTAAGCATGGGAAAGAGTACATGAACGGACCCGCCACCTCCTTCTATTGTACCGAGCTTATCTTTGTGTTCACCAACATTGGGTTGCGCCATAAATGGTTCCAATTGTTCGATGGCTTTGACGAAATCACGGAGCTCCCCGAAGATCCCAGCGACTTGGGGAAGCTCGCCCTTTGCTTTGATGTCAAACGGATTACAGACGACTGGCAGATAATTCAAGTCAAGCTCAACGATATCATGTTCGCCCACTTTGACATGGTACACCTTAACCCACTCACGGATCAAGAGGCGCACGAGGCCCTCATGGCTGCTGATCCCATGTACGTCAGTGATTTGGACGCCTACTTTGAAGTTGACAACGAGTTTGCCTTTGACCCTAACGAAGACTTGAGTTTGACCCCGGAAAATAATATTTATAGGCACGATCCACTGCCAATCTCAACGCACGATGTCGTCGTCTAAGCATAGTACATTATACCTAAATTCTTGTACAAATTATAAGGTATATTTATCTAATATCTAAATGTTTAATGCTATCCTATACTATATATTATTATGTACCTTAAAATTATTATGAAGTTTCTAAGTAATGTCTTATACCTCGACCGACTCAAGGAGCTCCCTGAGGGTTTGCCCGTGATTGTTTCGAATTTGTTCCGCTGCTCTGCTCTTGTTGTACCGCTTCCATACGTTGGGATTTCTCGTCCTTCTAAACGTGTGGTAGTTGGAGATAAAGCAGCCAATTTTGGTGGCCGATCCAAACTTGAAGTGTTCTCCGTGCCTTGTTTTGAGCTCGTTCATGAGCATGGCGTCGTAGGCGGGCGTCCCAATAGGCCGTTTTCGATAGGTTTTCACCGCGAAGCCCGTGACTTGAATGAACCCGTCCTCTGTCGGCTTAACGAAGTACCGCTTGTTCTGTAGCTGAAAGTGCCACTCGTCGTCTGTCTTGACTCTTCCGTTTTGAACAGCAGCCACCATCTTCTCATGGGACTTCTTCTTGTTCTCTTTGGCCGGTGATCTAGACTTCAATCCGTGCCATTGTCCCTCCTTCATCGGATGGGTGCGCTCCCTTACGCCGCCGTACTTCGCTAGTCGTGTAGCAGCAGTGACAGTACCAGAGTCCGTGCGGTGGGCGTCGCGGTTGCACTCTTGGCACACACGAACAAGGCGCCCGAATTTGCGTCTCCTCCGCTTGCATACAGCGCAGTTCATCCACTTCGTAGTTGATTTTGGCTTCTCATTGTCCTTTTGAAATCGCGCTTTCACCTTACCGGCAGCCTTTGTTCTCAGTTTAGGATGGTACGGTTGTAACCCCTTCTGAATTTTGTACCACGTTCCATTAGCACGCACAGCCGTGAGAACTTTGGGTTTGAGGAAGTTTGCTGCCTTTGCACAGACCGTGTAACGTACCATTTTGATAGTTGTTTTTATCTTTATAATTGCAACCTTTGTGTGTAATTTTTATGTTTTAATTCTATCTGGTAATCTCTGGGACAAATCTCAACTTTCTATATTATAATCTACAGTTTCTTTTTGTCCCAACCGATGAGCTGTGCGACAGGACGGGGTGTAGTATGATAGAATAATAATAATAATAATAAAGAAAATTGTGCGTGATATAAAAAAAATGAATCCATTAACCACTGGTTAAGAAATTATGGTGAATTACTGTAGTACCCCATGTCGTCCTCGTTGTCGTCAAGTTCCTTAAAGGAGCCGTACTCGTCAGTCTTCCATTCTGTTAGTACGTAGCCCTGATATTCGAGATATTCGTACTCACCTTTAAGGAATTCGTTGTCGATGAAGCGGTGCATGTCGCGGATAAGGTTTCCGGGTATGATCTCAACTTCGCAGTACCCTGTGTGCTTGTCGAGTGCGGTGATTTCCTTTCCTTCCTTGTCAAAGAACTTGGCGTAAGGTTTGTCAGCCTGTACCTTCCCGAACCATACCTTTCTGCCGATTAAGTGATCATACGCCCTTGGAAGCCCAAAGGCTTCTTTCGCGTCCTGCCTGAACTCCTTCATATCACCCTTGAAAACGTTGGTATCAGTGTCGGTGTAGTCCTTCCACCTCCATAGGCTAAGGAATAACTCGTACTCTTCCTGTAAGGGAGTGCCATTTGCTTTAAAGATGTCACCACTCTCTCGCTTCTCGTCGTTGATTTTCCGCCTCTTCTGGATCATCTCTTTATATCTATTGATATTGAGTTGATCCACTGGGGACCTTGCTATGCCGTTGACATGATGAACGCTAGCTCGCGCGTACCACTTCTCGGTCTTTGTCATGGGGACTCTGACTGCTGGCTTCATCGGTGGAGTTCGTTTGGTAGTGTGCACCATAGTTGATTTGTGTTTCTTGATTGCTTTAATTTACTATAGTTTTTATTGTTTGGTTTGGTTTACTTTTACTATGTTTTGTAATTAGTTTACTTTTTATATTTTCTTTTATGATCCGAGGTCTTATGGTCTGTTGGTCTTATGGTCTGTTGGTCTTATGCTCTGTTGGTCTGATAATGGGATGTACCAAATGGGATGTTGGGATTTTTTCCGATTGGAATCCCATTGGGAATTGTGGCTTATATTCAACCCATTACAAATTGGAAATTGTGGCTTATATTCAACCGGTAATGGAAATTGTGGCTTATATTCAACCCATTACAAATTGGAAATTGTGGCTTATATTCAACCCATTACAAATTGGAAATTGTGGCTTCCCTTCTGGTTATGAATGGTCAGCTCCCACTTCCCCCTACGCCCATATCTCAATGGGATCTCAACCACCGGGATGGGATCATACCTTCGTAAGATATAAAACTAAAATAACATTTAAACGAATGTAATTACATTATCAAAAATCTGACTCGTCATATACAAATTAAAACAAAAATCAACTCTGACTCGTCATGCAGGTCTACCCTAACGCCCTTTGGGCTACCATTATCAAATCGCTGGTCGTTGTTATCGGCGCCCACGGCCATGAAAACCTCAAGCCCCCTGAGGAGTGCGAAGCCGTCAATTGGGATCGTAGTCCTATGCACAACAAGGAGTACGTTGAGAATGCCGTACTCATCGATCATCGCCCTTTTGATCCAAAAATCAACGCTACCTTCGTAGTCTGGAACTCCGCTCTACCCCATTGCAATGGAACATGGAACGATAAGCTCTCTGGGAAGAAGCGAAAACGCGGCTTTTCCCCACAGCTGACTACAAAGGGCCATTTCGTCTCTGACATGGAAGCAGCATCGGAATACGCGCACGAGCATGGATTCTGTGTTGTTGAGCTCGATCTCTCTTTGGAAGAGTACAATCGCCTGATCACGCTCTATCGACAGTCTGTTCAGCTGGTAAACAAGGAGATTATCGATCCAGAATCACCTACCTGTCCGGATATCAACAAGATAAACGCCGATCACCTGCCGCCATACAAGACCAAGGGTCTCCAACAATTTTATGGCTTCTGTCACACACCATTCGCTAACGCCTGTCGCGAAATAGCAGCTATTAAGCGCCTGTTCAGCATACTGTACGACTGCCCCCAACACGCTATGTACTGCTCGCTCGACGCGTCTGCTGTGGCAATGGCTACTGGTTCAAATGACAATTGGCTTCATAGAGACCAGACAAAAGCGAAGGTAAATCACGACTGTTGGCAGGGCACATTATACCTTAAGTCTCCAACAAAGAAGTACAGAAGACTGGCGCAAATGGTAGCACACCATCCTACTACCCACGGTCTGGCCAATCGAGAAGATCTGGAGAACTACGCAAAGGCTAATGGCGCCTGCTTAACACACAATAATCACCGCATTAATAAGGAAGCGGAAGGGTTAACTGGTCATCTCGCAATGCGGAAAGAACAGTATGGAAAGAGGTATAAAACTCATACTACTAAGTAATTCTTTACTTTAATTACATACTACAGTATACACAATCGCATTCTCCGTACGCTACCGCACCCGGTGTTGTGTATGGCACTATCTCGCTTCCGTCCATTGGGAATGTTGCAATGTTCTTATAGAGCGGATCGCAACAGTTCTTGTAATCCCAGCTCAAGTAGTAGTCGTCGAAGTTGATTTGGAGATGGGAGACGTACTTCTTCGCCGGTCGGCCATTCATGATGACCCTCAGGTCCTTCCCATTCCAGTAGGCTTCGATGGTCTTCGTCGTTTGCAAGCGCTTCCTACAGGTAGGGTCCGGTCGTAACACCTCGTCGCGAACCCATAGGCCCTTGAGGATTAATGGAGTAAACTCTTCTACGTCTGATCGTAACTGCATTGTGATTTTATGTTATAATTAAGCAATGTTTATGGGTTTTCTAGCTAAATGTTAACGATTTCTTTATGCTCCTATAATTTATGTAATTTCGGTAGGTTGGTAAGTCGGTAAGTCGGTTGTAGAAGGTTGTAGGTTGTAGAAGGTTGTAGAAGGTTGTAGGTTGTAGTAGGTTGTAGGTTGTAGGTAGCTATATAAAAAAAAGTAAAATATTTAGCAGTCATTTTGTAAGCAGCCACCACAATTTCTTCCAGCGCACAGCACAGTCTTAGTGTACATGTAGGGCGACATGCGATAATGCTCGCCGCTCGAGAACCACGCCTTATTGTTATCAATTTCGACGTCCACATTGCAAAGTTTCGTATGTTTCGGCGCTCGTATCTTCAAAGTAACTTCGTACTCGTCTTCTTCGTCTCGTTTGCGTTTCAATGGTGAATAGGCCGAGTTCGACTCGATGAACATAGGCTGTGTTGTGCTCGTCCCACAGTTCTTCTTCCAGCCGAGTCTAGAGCCCATGTACTCGTTATAGTCTGGGCGACGTTCTGCTAGTGCAAGTGCCGAAGGATGAGGTTCTGTATATCTTTCCCATTCCCAAACTTCAGCTTCTTGGATCGCGCTATCGACAAGGTAATCTACGAGACAATTGATAAACATGGTAGTTGTTTTTGTGTTAGTTAAAGGAGTTTTGTTAGTTTGTTTGTTTGTTTGTTTGTTTAATGTATTGAGTATTCATTCTTATTTCTTTTTCGTAAATGGAATTCCCATGGAAGGCAACTCGTGCGAGTAATGTAAGTGTCAACCAACCACAATCGCGATGGGATTATTATTTATTGATTCAAAAAAATAAGATTTATTGTTTCGATGCTGTCTCTATGTTAATTCAAATAATGATTAAAAAAATGACCCATGGCCTTGCTATTCCTATGTTATTTTCGACCAAAAATCAATAATTTATTTCTATGCTGTCTTCATGTTAATGAAAATCCCAAATAATCCCATCTGGTACCACAATTTTTTTTCTTCATCCTCCCTCCAAAATTTTTTTGTCTTCACGAACGCAAAGGTACTGGTCTTACTGGTAAATTATCGGAAACTAAAAAACAATAGTATAAAATAATATAAAAGCAAATGAAACACAAATAAAGCCATTACTAATACAAAATCACGATGGAATCTGCTGAACAATGCGGTATTTGTTTCGAGGACCTAAGCCCGACAAAGCGAAAAGCCACCACTGAGGTCTGTGAGCATCCATATTGTGTGGGCTGCTTGGAAACATGGGCGTTAAAAAACGATACATGCCCTACCTGTCGCCGTACGTTTACTGAAGTGAAAATGCATGGCAAGAGAAAGCGCGAAATCACCGTGGACAAGTTGAGGACGGATTTTCGGAAGGCGAAGAAACGAACGAGAAAACGAGTACTAAGACGCTTCAAACGCAAGTTTCAGGAGGGGTACGCCTACCGTTTTAAACGATCGGTGACCCATGCTGGTGTGCCTTTACAAGAATGGGGATTAATACCACGTTCTGAAGCTACCGCGGCTGACATATCCGATATGGAAAAAGTCAAGCGGTTGAAATGCTGTTTGGACGATAGAGGAAATCGATTCACACCCATTATACTTGAATAACTTTATATTATACTTTATTTATTCATTATCTATCCATCGAAACCCATTCCATACGCGATTGTAGAGGATATTATCGCCTTTGCTTATGTTCTCGGTACCCCATAATGGCTGTAGGTTGGTGTAATGAAAACATCGCCTTTGTTGTTCGGGATCGGTCAAATCAAAGGAAGCACACGGCATCATGTGATCGACGTGCCATACTGGTCCATAATTCTCCCAAGTCATTCCGGGCTGGAACTGTTTTTCGAGATGGTCCTTTGTATGCCGAGTGGAACAACCAACCAATGTCATGGTACTCGCACTCTTGGCCAAGCCTTTGAGTGCTCTGCGTAACCGGCAGCGTAAATTACACAGAAGTTGGTACTGTGGATCGGTCTTTCTACGTTCCCTAAGACGTGCATTGACTCGTTTCTTGTATTCCGGGCGTTGCTGGCTCTTCCTTACCGATGCACGGCATTTCTCCGGGTTTTTTTGTTGGTACTTCCTACTCCTTGCTCGTTCTTTCTCAAGGTTGTTTTTGCGGTACTTCTTGTAATATTCTTTACAACATACTTTGCATCGGTATGCGAGTCCATCAGGCGTTCGACAATGCTTATTAAACTCCGTGAGCGCTTTGCTCTGGTTGCATTTGGTACAGGTCTTCATTTTGATTAAAATTCAGGCTTTAAATACCACAATTTCCATTCCCGTGCGTTTCCAGCCATAATTTTATCTCTTTCCACATACGAATGGGATCTGAGGGTCCTTACCGGGGGTCTGGGAGTCCACTATCCATCCATCATCCCATCATCCATCACTACTGTACTATCCCAACATCCCAACATCCCATTTGGTACATAAAAATAATAAAAAATAGAATAAATAACAAAAGAAAAACATAAAACTCATAAAAAACTTACTATAAACGATTAAAAAGTAAAACAAAATCACTTTAAAGAAAATGGAAGCTCAATACCATGTTATTAAACGAGTTGTTGAGACTAAGAAGCGCAAAAGAGGCGGATTGTGGTTCAAAGTAGAATGGCAATCGGATAACACTCAAAAATGGATACCGAGAAGGCATCTAGACACAGCAACAGCAGCGGCATATGACCAAGAAGGCAATCTCATCAAGAAATCACGTACAGTTCCCATTGGTCCGGAGTACCAAGCGGTGATCCCCGAAGTACAAGAGGTTTCACCTTACGAACATGAGTTCACCACACGAGAACACGACACTCGTCAATTAAAGACCGCGATGAATACTCCCATTTTAGCGGGCACAAAATTGATGTTAAATTGTCCTACACACTTTCCAAGTGAAGAACAGGCGGACGCCGACATTATTCTTTGTCAAGGGCAACATTGTAGTGCTGACCGTATTTCGCAAAGAGAAGTATTGAACGAATTCAACTTAAAACTTCGCGATATCGATATCGACTATGACAAGAAGCATATCGTCCGAAAGGTTGATATTCACAGTGAAGGGAACTTCTACGTGGTAACGATTTTATGCTGGTTAAAGAACGGCACCTGTGTCGATTTACAATGTTTACACCCTCACAGCGACTGGTGGGATGAAGAGAGGAACAGGGACATTCCAAACTGGTCTGAGGTGTTCAACTATCCTTACATTCTGGACACCGAGTTGCACTACTCAAAGCACAAAGCAGTGTCGGACAGTACCATTCATAGCATGACAAGCAAACTCATGATGGATCTGAAAAAACAATTCTTTACGACTCAGGGTGGGGTGTACCCTCCTCTTGCCCTAACAGCGTGGGAAAATACGGTTGAGAAAGTATGGGAAAAAATTGATTTACTTTCTCAAGACATTAAAAATGCAAATTCGTACGCTTGAGCTTTTGTGTGGTAAATCGGTTTGATATCGCAACCTTCCCGCGTTCCTGAAGTCTAAAGTACGTAAACAATTTATAACGATTGTTATCTTTTTCATATTTCATATTTCTCAGTGCGGTCCCCCAATATAACCTGTCCAATGGCTTTTCTAGTACGTACCTTGACGGTTCAAACCATATGGGAGATACCTTACTTAATATATCGGTCAATAACTCTACCAATTCGTAATATATAGCGGGATCGCTCAAAGCTCTCGTTCCCCTATCGGTAAGCCCCATATAGTGTAATGTTACCTCCATCTGGAGATGTCGATCTTCAAAGTTATCCACATACCCATTATATTTTACGATTTTTCTTGCTCGATAGGAGAAGTAATCATCGGTGTTAATTCTCCTCCTAGGTCTCGTTCTAAAGAATTTCACCCATTGCGGATCAATGTTACTATTGAATTTAAATAATACCGATACTTTGAGCCGCTTATACTCTCCCGGGCACACCTTTTTAAGACATTTTTCCTCAACATAAATAGCACAGCCGACGGTGTAGTTTGAGTATGGCTTTAGCTCCATGATTTTTCCGAGTACATCGTCTGGTAGTCTCTGACGTCTTTGTAAATCACCGGCAATGGACGCCATTTATTATCATTCGTGCAAATGTTATACTGTAATTAAACAAATAATGCTATTAATAAGCTCTATGCACAATAAAATGGAAACAAAGAAGAAGATATTGTTTAAACGTATGAACCAGCTATATGGAATGATAGTAAGACCGCCATATTTAGAAGCACGAAGAAGGGACTTCATCACAGTCATCGAAAATTATCTGTTAAGCATGCTGAAAACTAAGGAATTGTACCGAATTTACTATACCATTCTGCCTTTAGAGAAGCATTTTAAAGGTGTAGAAGAACAGACTTTTATTTCTGCCATAAAGGACGAAAAGACGTATAGAAAAGCTTTAGTACGAATCAAATGTGAAGACTTTCAATGGTATCGGCCGAAGAACATTACAGTCACACAAAGTATTCCGGTTGAAGCATTGGTGAATAGGGATGGGATGGCAGTGGGTCGGGGCTTGAAAACCGCCGGTAATGTAGTGTTTCGGTGTTTGAAATGCGGCGATATAAGTAGTACAGCAGAGTTGTATTGGAAACATCAAGAGACACACGGTAATCTTAGAGTACGAAAAATTCAAAGAATAGAAAGAGTAAATCAGTACAAATTTTAAAGTTCAAGGAATGTCGACGCGCCTTTATCACTGGCATGCAAGTAAATACTAGTAGTTGCGATGGATGCATGACCAAGGTTTTTCGATACTGTAGCAAGATCGCACTTATTACGTAGGCTTATCGTAGCGAACGCATGCCTCAGGTAATGGGCGGAAGCGTTGTATTTACCTAGCACCTTATTAACGCGTTTTGAGGCAGCACTCTTACTAAGAGCCTTATTGTGCCGGCCTTTGAATATGAAGCCTTTGCGAGTCATCAATATAGGCTTTAGCAGGGCTGAAGTACGAGGGCCCATTGGAACTGTCCTCACTTTATTGCCTTTACCGATTACCGTAAATGTTAGACAGCCATCCGCGCGCTCTTTTATCATATTCCTGTGTAAAGTACGGCATTCAGTTAATCTGAGTCCCAAGTAGAACAGTAACTGAAGCAGCAGTTTTGTATCACCCTTTGCACTGAGTATGGCTTCGATACACGACTGTTGCGGTAAATGGCGTTCCACTTTTATTTGATTCTTCTTGGGAACCCTCAAGCATTTGGAAATGTCTTTGTTAAGGTAATCCATTCGGTAACAATATTTGAAAAAGCTTTTAACGGCCGCAATGCAACGTCGGCTCGATGGAGATTTGTCTTTCGTGCGTGACCAGAGGACCAAATCCCTTAATTTGATGCTGTCGAATACAATTCCTTTCAACTGTATATAGTCGCAAAATGATACTAAGTCTCGTTTGTAAGCGTATTTTGTTTCTTTTGATTCAAACTCTTCTAGAAATTCTGTTATTAAATCCATAGTTGAAATTAAAACCAAATTGGGATGTTGGGATGTTGGGATGTTGGTTTTTTTTTTAATTCTTCTTTTAATTAAATTGATTTTTTTTTCTTCGATGGTGATTGTGCGTGTGCTGATTGTGCGTGTGCTGATTGTGGTGTGTGTGCGGGATAATAATAATGTAATGATATTATAATGATATAATATTTCTCGGTGAATTATAGCCACAATTTTTTCAGTAAAAAACCGCCCAGTCAATATGAAAATCACTGTTGTAAGAAAAAAAAATAATGTCTCCTTTAAGATGAACGATGGTAGTACACTACGCACAGTTAAATGGGACGAGCTCGGTTTCTACCAAAGTGTGTATACTAAAAAAGGTACAGTAAGAAAGAATAGTCCGGAAGTAAAAGCAGCAAGAATCTTACTAAAATTAAAGAGAAAACAACTATGAACACTGAAGCAATTATCTACACCGCCGGTTATTTCCGAAACACGAAAGGAGCGTCTTGGGAGGGTACGCAACTGAGCACGACTCCACGCTCAGCCTATCACTTGGTATCAAAGATGATGATGTACGGGCCTATGAATGCTTCTCTACTTGATTTGGGTAGCGGTAGCGGCTGTATTATTGCTACGGCGGCGGCAATGTCCATTACGGCAACTGGTGTTGAACTGGATGAGAACACCGTGAAGCTCTGTAGGCAGACTCTTGAACGGCTGCGTTTGAAAGCAACAGTCCTTCATGTTGACTTGTACCATATGAAGTCCTTGAATATTTCCGCAACACATGTCTGCATGATGAATGTAGGCTTTCCGCCATCGCTTCAAATCAATGTCTTGAGGGTGTTGCTGAACAGTAAGGACAGCATAAGGGTTCTCGCACTCATGAAAGGTTATAAAAACCGTGAGTCTGTGTTCTGGGAGCTATTGTCTACCGACTACATGGACGGTTGTTTGCTCGAGAAGCTGAACATAACGTGTGGTACCGAGAAGCACACCATGTGCATCTACTTCACCGATGAAGTATTTTGGAACCAAGTTGAAGCTTACGTAACAGACGCCATGGAGGAAAGCCCCATCGAAACTTTCGGTGACAAGGCCTACTCAAAGTGGAAAGCTTTGCAAACGGACGAGTCTCTTCCAATGACACCTCCGGATCAAGTCGCTGTCACCCATGGTGTCACCCATGGTGTCACGGGCAAACGAAAACGATCTCCTCCACGTCAGCATCTGCTTACAAACATGACCCCTGAACAGCAGCGTGAATGGGAACGCAGCAAGCGTCTTAAAGCTTAAGCCCTCCCCATTTGGAACCGAGACGGTCTGCTAAACTCTGCTCCTCTGTAGGAGCTAAATAATACTGAATATCTCTTAATGTCATTCTAGTATTAACTTTGTAAAGTTTGTACATGTACCATGGGTGGAAGAAATCTACCGTTTTATTTTTGAATTTTTCCCAAGTGTATACCTTTATTCCTTTATATTGCATGACTCCGTAGTCCTCCTCATATTTTTCGTAGTATGCGGTACATATTGTCTTACATGCTTGAACCAACCATGGATAAGAGTGTTCCATTCGTAACCATAAAAGGAGTAAACAGACATCATGGACTTCGTTGTTGCATGTTTTTTCGGGGTCTAATAAAAGACCTGCCGGCTTTTTAAATTGTATAGAGCCACATGTTTTGCCCATGGTCACACAACTAAATCCAAAATCCAGTAGATAAATTTTCTTCCTTTTCTTATCGTACATAAGATTACCTGTGTGTAAGTCACGATGGGAGAATGAAATTCCAGCATTGTACCGTAACTTGTACAAACCATCGCATAAATTCACCAACGCGTCTTTCAATGTACTTTCGTCCAAGGTCTGTAATGAATCGCCATCTAACTTTTCTTGAACAGTGACCAATTTGGGAAGTCTATCCCCCGGGAACTTGTAGTACCCCATTCGATAAATCTTAGGAGCCATAATGTACGTATTTGTTTGTTTCGCTAAGATCATATTCACAAGAATTTCGTAAAACGTTTCCACTATTTTGGGCTTGTTCATAGCTTTGACTACTACACTATTCTTGTTGTATATTGCATCAAGGTACGCGCATCCATTTGCCCCACATTTTTTTGTTTCGCCAACTGATGTTATACCTTCAATCATGGGTAGAGCCATCCTTTTCAGTATTGCTTCCAATCTACTGTAGGTTGCAATCCACTGATTGCCTTTATCGAGACGAAGCAACAAGTCACACAAATGTAGTATCTGGTCTCTTTGGAATTCCTCCTTTTTACCGAGGACCCGTTGAAAATCGTCTATCGATAGACCCGATAAAATAGACTTCATATGGATGTACCATTCCACCATTTATATTAAAAATATTTAGACTTGTACTCAAATTGTTTGAATGCATTCTCTTGCATGGCCTTGAATTTCTTTTCATAGACCTGTTTAAAACATTTATCCCTTCGTAATATGTTGCATCTTGTTTTCTCCGAATGGCAATTTGGGCATAACGCTTGGCAGTTGTCGTAGGTATCTTCTCCTCCATCTTGTAGCTCTACGATGTGATCTACCTCGAAGCTGGGAGGAAGGAGCATTTTACACATGTTGCATTTGTACTGTGATTTGTAAGCAATCTCTATGCGATGTGAGGTACTGTATTTTCTCTTTTGAAGTTTACTCTTTTGCGTTCTTACGTATTCTTTTATAGCCAGCGCCATTAGTAATCCTCGTGTTTTATGCAACCATGGTGCAAGCAAGAGCAACGAGTCCTCATGAATGTATTCTTCATTGTAAAACAGTTTTCCCGGGTAATCCATGAATACATATTCGTCTAGAATAAAGGTAGGCCTTTCTTGTTTGATGTAACCTTCTATGTCGCTTATAAAGTAAGACAGCACGCCTCCTTCATTAACAAAACGGATATCCATTTATGGAATGACCATCTGCTTAAATACTTAATTATCCGATAGAAACAGGTGTCGTATTTTGTATTCAGCGCTACCCAGATCAAACTGTGCGTTTGTGTCTGGTATAATACTCTTTTTCAAGCCAATGGAGCTTCCACTCAAGTCAAAGGCCTCTGATAACCCTTTTACGAACGCGTTTCCATTAATAAGGCACACTTGACCCGCTACGACCGAGGCATCTGTACAAGCTGGTATTTCCTGTAAACACAGGGCGTTATTGTTACTCGAACAGCACTCGCTAGCAGAATAGATGGATCTTAATTGTGGGCAGGTGACAGCTCCAACCACGGAGAAAGTAAGGATCCTTATAAGGATTAAGAACAGTAGAAACATTTTACAGAAACAGATGGTATTAAATACGCTCTTTCAATTGATTCGGTACAAAATATACGAGTGCCATGACCATACCATGCCATAGATTGACTGTCCACACGTATTGTTGTACTGTAAACTGTGGTTTGAGCCATGTGGTAGTGCTCAACAGTCCAATGGCTACTATGCCCCATACATAATGCCACCATTCCATAGATGGATAAAAGTAAACATACAATGACATGATGGTGACCGCCAATATCCTATCTCCCCATGTTGTCCAAGGGTAACGATGCACCCTTCCTTGGTTTAAAGTTGCAAAAATGAACAGACAACCCCATAAGCTACAAAAAATCGCACGTCCCAATAGTGACATATTGAGTATAGTTACAATAATAGCATACAAGCACATAATTAAATTCACAAATATAATAGAGTACAATGGTTTTTTGTTTGGATTTGCGTCATACTCTAGCATTTACTAATGGATTCTATATTTATATACTCGTTTCTTTTTATGCAACGAACGGTCGATTCCCTATCAAGCGCAAAATCCCTACTTAATAAAAAAATCGAATACAAACGTAGTAGGTGCTCTGTATATGAGGACTACATGGTACAGTGGGAACTACCCATACCCCCCTCTTCATTTAATATTTTTTTTTTTTTAATTTTTTTTTTTATATATAAAATACAAGCATGGAAGGGTA
>ERZ807291.4041-NODE-4041-length-19925-cov-5.755913_pt1 | contig 19925 bp, 19 predicted proteins | sample MGYA00521257_ERZ807291 | MGnify/ENA primary metagenome ERZ807291 (study PRJEB31413, sample SAMN03169783) | marine metagenome | biome: Marine; feature: Water; material: Subsurface seawater | place: North Sea | collected 2011-04-28 | depth 1 m m ... | reverse complement strand
ATGTGAAGAATACAGAAGCCGTATCTCCATATACATATTCGGCTTTGGTTCTAACCTTTCCGTAATCTTTTGTATCGCAAATTCTGTCGCCATATACTTCTTCAATCATCTTTTTCGCATATATAATCATCATACGCCCCGTTGCCGTTGTAGCAGCAGCAATATCTTGTTCATAAAAGGTAGACGTTCTAGCACCACACTGACCATACAATGAGTTCGCCGTTACCTTATAACCGAGTTGTCGCTTGTCTAAAATATTTTGCATAAAGGGGTCTGGTTCTGTTTTGATTTTTTTTCGGGTTGCTTTTCGGGCAGACAATAGCTCTTCTAAAATCGCAGGCATAATCGATTTTTGATTGTCTGGAAGCTGCGCCCATCGACAAATTTTTCGACCCACTTTTACTTTTTCCCATACGCCAGCTGTTCCGGGCTTTGTTCGAAACGTATATGTATCGAAATCTATATCAATATATTGATATCCTGGTAAATTATCGTAAACAAAGTTTCCAAACTCGTCTTTTTCGCCCTGATCTTTTATAAAATTCCCATTTAAATCATACTCCTTTGTCCATACTTTACTATCGTGGGAATAATTTTGACTGATCATTGAAGATGGATATAGTGATGCATAATCTACACACGCCACTGGATTATCCATATACATCGAACATTTCGGCGGTAATACAATAGCACCTTCATAACCATCACGCGATTTTGTTTTTTCCAGATCCGGCATAAGTGTGTCTTTCTCTCTGCATTTTTTCGCTACAAAACTGGTTAATTTAATCCCTTGTCCTCTAAATACTAGGAATGAAATTGGAACACTACAAATACTGGCCATCTCAATATAACCCGTTAATACATCGGTTTTCATCATTAAATGATGAACAAGATTGCAATCTTGAATACAATATTTTGCGACAATCGCGCGGTCCGCGTCGGAACCATTGGAAAGTCGGAAGATATCTTGTGGAGTTACGTCATCTTTGGCTACACACCATTTTATTTTTTTATCGATTTGGTCGGTTAATTCGTGATTAGCGATATAAATCACATTAAATTTCGATTTTTCGTCGTATGATTTATCGAATTCAATTTCCAATACCTTGAATTTTTTACCATCTTTGTAATAATCCGATGTAAATCCACTTAATTCTATATGGATAAAATCGTTTTTATGTAATCCGGCCAAGTTTTTGCTGTACAATTCGGTAACATTGCCGTATTTTTCATGAACCGTGTGTTTTATGTATTTTACACTATCACTAATATATTGACCAGCAACATCATCCAACTTATAAGACGCTAGATTAAATTCACGTCTAAAGTAAGTATACATATCTATTTGCAATCTACCAATTGTTTTATAAAATCGAAGGTCATATTCACCAGTGGCGAGTACAATTTTAGTATTCTCAATCGACATTTCTTCATCGTGTTCTTTCGCACATACCTCATTTTTTATTCGCGATAATTGTAAGAATTCACGTTCACATCCCGTTTCTTGACTTCTGCGAAACATAAACTCATAATCAAAACCAAATATATTGTATCCAATAATTACATCGGGGTCTTCTTTTTGGATTAAATCACGCCATTTCAACAATAAGTCACGTTCTGTTTTCTCAACTTCAATCACCGCACCTTCCACCTCATCGCAACCATCCAAAACAAGGCAATGATTTAGATAAGGCTCTTTTTCCCCATATCTCAAGAATGTAGAACCAATAAAGGTTACCTTATCACCTTCTAGATTTGGGAATAATCGCAAAGGATGACCATCCGGATAAGCATAGTCATCTGGTTGCAAAATATTATTCATAATCTTGATTTTATCTTCACGTTCATAATTATCATTTAATAAAATATTTACAATCGTTTGTTTACTGTCCGATTTTTTCAATGCGTTTGTTTTGGGTTTCATTTTATTCCATATAGGTACACTCTCTACTTCATTGTCTACGTGTTCACTTGTATCTATTGTTTCAGAAGAAGCAGTATTTTCATTATCTTTTATTGTTTCGAATATAGATTCTATGTCTAACCCTTTTGCGTTTTTACTTTCCATCATTGTATTTACGCTATTTGTTAACATAGTTTCGATCGAGGCCAAAACGGATTTTTTTGTCGGCTTCTTTTTAGGATAAACCAAATCGACATTTTCAAGGGTATCCATTCCAAAAGCTGTTAATATACACTTTTTCAATAATTGATTTCCTTTTTTAACATCTAGATTTTTATTTGTTTTTAACATTCGCATAAAGACATCTACAATATTCATCGCAAGACGTTTATATGTTTTGATTGGAAGTGGGAAATCTCCATGACTACTACTTGCCTCAATATCATAACTACATATTTTATAAGGAACAATTGTCTCCTTGTTCGGCATTGGTTTAATATTCGTTAATTTACAAATATATTCGTACGTACAAGTTGTTGTTTTTACAGAAGGTATTCTTGCCTGTTGTGTTGTTACAAATACCCATCCAGATGGGCTTACATTGTGAATATGAAAATAACGCAACAATGGTGGAATCGTACTTTCATACAATATCAAATCGGTATCTTTAAATCGAAAACCTTTAAATCGACGATAATCACGCTCGTCTTCTCTTTCCTCTTCTGCGATATATTGATACCATAATGATTTCGTCTTATTTAGGGTAGTTGTATTGTTAAATGTTATTTTAACAAATTTATGCATATTTCCACCAGTAAAACCATATAACTTATAGCGATCGATTAGTTCTACCGACACTACATTTTTTGCGTGATATTTTCCTAGTCGTTGATTAATCGCATATTTTAGTTCAACCGCAGTTTGCTGTGTCCAATCATCGCCAACTTTAATGTAAAAGAATGGTTTATAATTATCCAGATAAATACAACACGTCTCGCCCTTCTCATTAATGCCAAACATTTGAATAATAAAGTTGTCGGGTTCATTGAATTTGGGTTTCTCATCACTATCTTCGCTATCTTCATCGCATCCCAGTTCCCCTTTTTTATTGAAAATATGAAAATCAATCAAACGGAATGATTTTCCTTGAACAACACGTTTAATTTTAGTCATTATTCTTATTTATATAAATCGGTTTATTATCTTTACTATAAAACCATTACTATTTAATTCATTCAATTTTATTCAAAAAAATGTGTTCAAAATATATAATGCATAAAGAAGAAATAATATTATTTGGATTCTCGATTATTTTATTTATATTATTGCAACCAAATCTGTTTGTAAAAATACCGTCTAAGTATCATATGTACTTTGTATTTTTTCATTGTCTTGTCTTTGCTTTAGCTTTTTTTACTATTAAAGTAACGATTACTTCACCATTTATTAATACACAGGAAAATTTCACAGACAAAGATGTACCTGATTTGGAGAAAAAGCGTGCTGAATTAGAGAAAATTTTTAAAAATTATTCCGCCGAAGAAATGGAAAAATTAGATAATTCTGAAATATTAAAAAAAATGGAAGACATAACAAAAGATATGACTGAAAACCAAAAAAAGAGTTTACACGATTTTTTATTATCATCACCCGATAGCAAAGCAATAAAAATATCAGGTTCAGATACTTCTAGTAATGCTCTTGATAAAGAAATTAAATTAAATAAGAAAATAGACCATATTGGAGAAATAGCATCTGTAGAACAAATTCAGTATTTTGATTCATTATCAAAAAGCCAACAAAATGCCCTTGAAAAAATACTGGATAATATGAATATGGAAGATATTGAAAAATATTTAAAACTAGATGTTGATAAATTAAGTCATTCTATTCAAGAAGTAGTTAAGGTTTTATAAATTCATTTAAATGTTATTATTTTTTAAATGAATTATTTTACATTGGAATTAAATCTTTAATACCTACGACCGCTAATTTTCCAGATTCTAGTTTTACTGTATATTTGGTGCCGTTTAATTTTCCTTGAATTCCTGTTATTATTCCTTTTTTTCCTCTAACATTACCCAAGGGTTTTGACGTGTCCTTTTCCCACTTTTCATCGTATATAGGAAACAATTTGGTATCTGTATCTCTACTTGTATCAGTGCCCTTTTTTATCATTACTTTATCGTCTATTTTATAATGGGTCAAAGTGCATAATAATGAATCATTCCATTTACTATCTGTAGCAAGTTTTTTAGGTATACCCTTTAACAGTTCTATATTTTTAATATCTTTATTTATTTTTAAACTCCACGCGTTAGTTTTCAATATATCCTGTTGCACGGCTAATTTATAATAATATTTACCTGTTACTTTATCAATTTGTTCTAAACCGTTTTTCATTAGATTACTATGTCCAATGATATGCACTTTATCTGTTGCTAGATATTCAGATAATTTTATTGTGTTACTTTGTAACCAGGAAATAAATTCATTTAGTTTACCGTTATAAGCATAATTCAATGGGTTATAAAAATCATTAAATCTGTTTCCTGTAAAACGTTTTGTTACAATACCTAATGATGATGCATAATTAACTCCAAATGTTTTAAGGCCATAAAAATCTGATATATGAGGATCATTCAACAGTACTCCACCTGATTTGATCTGTTCTGGTTCTGGTTCTGGTTCGACATGATTGTGATCGTACCTTACAAATTCTGTTGTCACATTCTTTGTTTCATCAATAAATACTTTCTTATTTTTTGGTATTTTTATTGGTATATTTTCAAATACTTTCTTATTTATTGTTATAGTTATATTTTCAAATACTTTATCATCTCGACGTGGAAACTGAAAAATTACTTCATCAACTAATATCGCTTTATCAGATAAGACACTTTTTAAAAACGATAAAAATATTTTTATTTGATCAATTTGTTTATCTACATCTACTGGGAAATTACCGTCTTTAATACCATATTGATAATATTCTTTCAAAAATGGTGATACACATAAATATAATGGTTTATCTTTCTCGACTGGATTAATACCATATAAAATAATAGCAGTCATCCATGTGCGTATTAAACAAGATACAAAAACATGATCCGAATTAAATATATCCTTTTGTTTAGATGTTAGTTTAAAATTAATAAGACGCTCGATACCACCATCAGATAGACTAGGTTCCCTTACTTTTTTATCAATTAATGACGTATGACTTGAATCTAACTTTCGTTTTGTAACTTCTTTTGTGATCTGAAAAGGTGCTGCTATAGCTTGCCCATCAGATACTAAATTATTGCATGATGGTCCGTGACGTGTAAATATTAGTACCTTATTGAGTTTTTTAATATCATCAACTAAATTCAAATTTTCATCAATTTCAACCTCTTTTTTCTTGGGAATTGGTAGGTTATTTGTAAATAATTCTGTTATTAAAAGTTTTACACGCTCTATTTTTAATCCTTCTTTATCTAACCCATCAAAAATGTCCTTTGTATATTTTTCATCTAAATCGTTTATCAAATAATTTGTATAAATTTCAAGTAGACCGTCGGCTTCTGACGGTTCTTCTTGTTCTTGAGCCGTTCTTTTTTCTTCAGCTTTTCTTTCTTCTTGTTCTTGAGCCGTTCTTTTTTCTTCAGCTTTTCTTTCTTCTTCTTTTTGAGCCGTTCTTTTTTCTTCGTCAGCTATCTGTCTTTTGTCAACGGGATCAACTGTCGTCCCAAATTTACGAGTTAATGATCTGGGCAAAACTTCTCCACGGAATCTCGTCTTGGGAATGTCTCCTCCTGTAGTTTTAAATGATTCGTATATTTTTCTCAAATCTTCAATAATATCAGGGTGTATATTCTTTAGAGCCGCTATTAATTTACCCTTATGAAAATCGTGATTTGATACACGATAAACTACACTTCTTTGTTTATCACCTTCGGGAGTACCCTTTTTAAATTTAACATATGTTTTTGTTAATTGTTGAAATACTTCCAAAACAGGGGCTTGATTACCCGACCTTTCGCGTTGACCACGGGTTGTAACTGGAGGTAAAAAAGCACCACCACCACGACTCTTATGTATTTTTATTGTCTTTCTTTTATTATTATTTTGACGTTTTGACCTACGATTTATTTTACGTTTATTATGTGTTCTATTTTTTTTACGTAAAGTTTTCATTATAATATAATCGTATAAATAAATATGTTATAAAAAAAATTATATAAATGTGAATAAAGATAAAGTAATAATGAGTGAAACGTATCAAACAATATTACCAATCCATCAAAATATAAAACAAAAATTAGACGGTTTTATAGCAAATGGTCGTATTCCGCACATTTTATTTCACGGTTCTTCCGGTACAGGAAAAAAGACGATTGTATATGATTTTATAAATAAAATTTATAATGACGACAAAGCAAAAATTAGAACCAACGTAATGTATGTAAATTGTGCTCACGGAAAAGGAATAAAATTTATACGTGATGAATTGAAATTTTTTGCTAAAACTAATATCCAAGGCACCAAAGGAATTCAGTTTAAAGCGATTGTTCTTTTTAATGCTGATAGTTTAACAATTGACGCCCAATCTGCAATGCGAAGATGTATTGAATCATTTAGTCATAATACACGCTTTTTCATTGTAGTCGAAAATAAACATAAAATGTTAAATCCTATTTTATCACGTTTTTGTGAAATATATATTCCTGATAATATTAATGAAGACGGTAAAATACAAAACTTGCATCAATATCATTTAGAGCAAACATATGGTAAAAATGAGGACTATAACGAATGGTTTAATAATGAAATCGGAAACAATTTTAAAAGAAATGAAAGTGATTGGATGGAGATTACCGAATCAATTTATAATAATGGCTATTCAACTATTGATTTTGTGAATTGGATAAAACAACACACTTTTTTTACACAATTGCAAAAAAGCGACATAGTAATGTATTTTCATAAAATTAAATCGGAATACAGAAATGAGAAATTACTATTATTTACACTCTTTATATTTTTAAAACAATTTAGTTCGTAATAAATAAAATAATGTTTTAGACATAGTATGTAAATGGACGATTTCGTTATTTCCAACTTGCATGAAGCTCGTAATGAATGGTGTAGTCGATTGGTTAGTATACTAACACCTTTAGTAGAAGAAGGTATACGTTCTATATTTGATGAGGCGTGGAAAATTTGCCTTGATTCGGATGAGATGAACAAATATTTAATGACTTTTCAAAACCTTCTTTCCAGAATTCCAAAATGGAATTCTGTTATTGTAGAGGAAGAGCGACAACGCGTAATAGAGCGTTCTGGATGTAATTATTTAGAAGACCTTATCACTTGTGTTCATATTATTCAGTTAAAAGTACTTACTTGTATTCGTGTAGGTAATAAACAGAAAAAAATAGATATTTCTATTCCAAAACTCGACCCATTTATTCATCGCGTTTATATTCAAACAGCACGTAAAATTTATCAAAACGTCTACCTTTTCGAAAAAAATATTTCTCCTATGCAAACACAAAAGTACGCACGTGAACTTGAAATGTTAGTCCAAGAAGCCATTTTAACTACTATTCGTGAAAGTATACCTACCGAAGCCATTATTCGCGCTTACATGGATGAAAGTGAAGAGCAAGAAGAAGAAGTTACTATTGAAACAATTAAGGACCCAGAGATTACAAAAGAAGCAGAAAAAGACGGAGAAAATAAGGAAGCACAAGAAAAGGCAGAAGAAGAGGCCGAACCTGTATCTATCACGCCTACTATCCAAAACATCGATGATGAAAAAGTGGTAACAAAATTAACCTTTAATGATTTAGATACAGCCATTGGTACCGATAACAATGAAGAAGTTATTGATGCACCCAAAACATTGGAGCGGTTAGAAGATATCAGTGTATCTCGTTCATTAGAACGTAAAATGATGGAAGACGAAGATTCGGATGATGATGATGAACGTATTAAAATACATACTGATACAATGGATTTAACTGGATTTGACCTTTTGGACGAACCTGCTAAAAACGATATTGAAAGCGCCAATATTGTATTGGAAGCCGAAGAATTAATTTAATAGTTGTAACCGACTTACATATAATTATATAATTATATGTAAATGAGTGATAATATTAGAACATCCACACGACGTTCTGCAATAAAACCAGCTGATAAAACAATTGTAAAAACAGATAAAAAAAGCGTTTATTATTGTGATGATTGTTTTAAATCGGTATATCACCATGATTGCGACCAATTGTTTTGTTGTAAAAAATGCAATGTGAAAATTTGCAAAGATTGTTTTATAAAATCTGATAAATGTGTAAATTGTTTTCAACGAATGAGTATCTTTTTAAAAAGAGATGAGATAAGAAATCCGACAAACATACAGCATTTTGTAGAAGTAAAGAAAACAAAAAGATGGCCATGTTTATTTTGTTGTTAAATCGTCAAATAGTTCTTTTTCATAGACGCCTCCTAAAATAATCGGTGTTTTTTGATGGATATTTTCAGGAAATGGTATATCTAAAATGTTTATATCACCATTGGAACTAAATCCACCACCAATATGAAAAATGTGTGCGAATGGATAGGCTTCATACAATAGTCTTATTTTTCCAAGAGTATTTTTACTATTTCCCGGATAAGAAAATAATCCACCCTTGATAACTGTTCTATGTCCATCTGCCGCCATACACCCTACCCATCTACAGGTATAGTTTTCATCAATGCATTTCTCTATTAATTGTTCGTAACGATTGTCTGTCCAAGTTTTTTTACTAGATTCATTAAAAGAGTAAATATTGCCCCTTTGTTTTATACGTAAATCGCCATTTAATAGTTCAAACTCTTGACTTACTGGTGAAAGTTGATAAAATCGTAATTTATCGTCTTGGGCAAGTAAAAATTGTGTAGCACCACCATAAATACAATAACCCGATGCTACAATATTATGACCATTTGAAATGGTTCCGTCATCATTGTATTTATAGATGCAAAATATTGTACCTGTGGTAATATTTACGTCAATATTCGACGAACCATCTAATGGATCATAACATACTAAATAAGGGGCATCGGTATATTTTGTATCACATAATATATCTTCTTCTTCTGACCCTATTTTACGGACAGATTCGCAATTCATCAATACGTTCATCAATATAGTATTTGAAAGGATATCCAGTTTTTTTACATCATCCCCTGAATTATTGTTGGAAAGGGTGTGACTACTTAAAGAAAGTGAATTTTGCGAACGAATTAAGTTGGAAATTTCCTTGAATGCCGTTTCCAACAATTGGACAACTTCCAACATATATATATATATATTTTGTATAAAAATCAAAATACAAAATATATTAGACCGCTGTTAAAAACCAATCTAATTCATATGGTTCTAGTTCCATTGGACAAATAAAAAATTTCGAAATAATAGTATCTCTCGATTTTGTTAAAATATGTCTGTTGAAAAATACTCCAAACCTATGTGCTGTTATAACCGAAAATAGGGTTAATAATATTGTAGTTGAATGCATTATATATATTATATTTTTTTGTTTAAGTATTTTAATAGGCCGATGCGTTTATTGACTTATACAAAATTGATAGGTTTTTTCTCAAATAACTTAAAGCAAAATCAAGACTATAGATATATAACAAAAATGCCTTATTGTAATACAGGAGCCGTACACCATTCTGGTGTAGGAAATGAGAAAGACCTTGTTTCACTCTTAAACACGAATTCATCATTGGTTATCAATCAACGATTGTTGCAACGCGTTCAAAATACTACAGAAGTTCCACCGGTATGGAAACATTTAGGTGGTACGCAACAAAAAGCGGATTGTGATGTGACTGTTGGTGAACATTGCTTTGAAGTGTCGGTAAAGCATCACGAAAAATCTGCCGGTACATTTGATTGGATTAATACTTCCAAACTGAAGGATTTTAATCCGGAAATTGCCGATTTAATTAAACCACGTGTTGCTGAGTTTAGAGAACGCAACAAAGAAGCTACCGAAGTTTCGAAAGAAATGCGCGGAGAGATGGAAGGCGTTTTCAGTGATGCATTTGAACATATTACAAGTGATCAGATAAAATCGTTATTGGAATCTCTTTACACTAAATACCCTGAATATGTGTTGGTCAATGATCGATCAAAACACAGATTTGTAATGTATCATAAAATGAACAATTTTAAGGAGTTTGTTGGATATAATGAGTGGGAGTACTATTTGAAATCAACTGGTCGCGCGAAAACCAGTCGCATGGTCTTTAGACGAAAAGATGGCGTTGAAGTAAACACTAATCTACGCATTCGACTGGTATTAAACAACGGTGTGAATGCTTTACTTGGATTGAGTGAGAAAAACAAGACAAGTATTCCTTGTTTGAAGATCCAACAAGACCGTGTTGATATTTTGTTGCGAGACTTAGTAGACCCAATTGTTGACGAAATTATAGAAGAAGAAAAAAAAGAAATTAGTAGTTAGAAATTTGTATTTTAATTTAAATAAAAGTGTTTTTTATTTAAATTTTTTCTATGATTTAGAATCTTGATTTTACAATATCAACCACTTCATTATTCATATCATTTAACAAACACATTCTCTCTAAATTATCACACGCACTTCCTGTAGTACCAGACCCACACATTGGATCTAATACTACATCGTCTTTGTCGGTACTAATTTCCACCAAACGTTCCAATAATTTCACGGGTTTTGCGGTTGGATATTTTCTACCTTCTGAACCTTGACTGATTGAATGAATATCATCCCAAAGATCAGTGCAAGGTTTTCCAGGATTTTCGATCAAATAAATCTTTTTATACAATTTTCCTCCTGGTTTTTTGGGAAAATGGAGTCGATTGTCTTTTTCTAATTTTTCCAATTCTGGTTTCGCAATACGCCATCCTGATGAAGGATTGAATGTTTTACCATTGACTGTATATTCGTACATATATCCTTTTTTTGTATTTTCAGTAACCAAATGCCCCATTGAATAATTTCCTCGTTCATCACTATTTTTAAACGAATTTTTCAAATAAGTAGGATCTTTTTCTTGTAAAACAACATTAAATTTCGCTTTTTCTTTGAAATTGCATTTAAATATTACATCAATCGTCGCACCCAATTTATTTTTCACATTGTTTTTAGAACGACATTTTTTCCAAAAGATAGGTGTAACTACTTTGAAATGTTTATGTAAAACCATTTGTGGAATTAACATACAAGCCGCTGAAATATGAAAATAAAGGGTTCCGTCTAATTTTAAAACGCGTTTTAGATCGGTAATGGTTTCATCAATAAACTTTTCATAACTTGCGTCGTCCCATTTATCTCCAAATCCTACCTCAGAATCCACGCTCATTGTGTAATTTCTGTCGGAATTAAATGGTGGATCTAGATAGATCATTTGAACTGATTTATCTTGTAGTGTTTTCACATAATCTTTACAACTCGCGATGGAAAGTGAAACACGGGCGTTTATTTTTTCCGTAGAATCACGTTTTTTTTTGATAATTACTCGTTTCGGCATTTTATATTTTAATAAAAAACATTAGATATATTTAAATCAATTTTGTATAAATTATTTGAAATGTACAAGATGCAATAGGACTTTGGTTACTAATTGATAAATGAGATTATTTTCCTGTTTTGTAAATTCTTTATTGTATGGAATAGCAATCCGTTTGTTAATTAATGCATAAATACGATCTTTCGCTGCTTTACGTATGATATTATTTATTATAATTTTTTTACCCCCTCCTGCTATATGTAAAAGTTGATGTATACCCATATCGGCATATTTTTCAACCGCACTGTCTATTTGTTTTTCATATTGCATCATTTTAGTAGTTTTTTGTATTCTATATATTATCCATACAAAAAAATCAATTTTATAATTGCGTAATCATAACAATCAAAATATACGTTTTTATCTTATATTTAGGAAAAAACAATGGAAGAAGTTTTTGTAATCGCTACCATTATTACCCTCTCTTTTTGTTTATCAAAATACATTGAATATAAATATTTTACAGACGATGTAAAACCAATGAAGGATATTGTTCGTGATTGTTTATTAGTATTAATGTGTACAGTTTCTGGCTCATATGTTTATTTTTATTTTCAAACGACTATTCGTGATTTTTTTAATGTAGTTACCGAAACAAAGGTTTTAAACAACGCTACTACACAAGTATTTACGGATAATCCTACGTTTTAATGAGATTTAATCCACTTTGAACACTGGGTTGCCTTTTAATTTTAATTACATTTCTTATCAATTGTCGGTTGTTATATTCCAAAACAGAAAGGAATGTCTGCGCAGGTGACGATAATTTTCTTGAGTGGTACTCCATGTTGTTATTTATCTAATAAGATAAATAACAAAAAGCTTATCAATTTTATGATAAGGGAACCAAGGTTATTTTAAGAACCCTCTTACATAAGAGGGGATCATCTCCTTACAATATTTCCCTTAATATAAGACAGGTAACCTATCTACATCGATAATAGTTTCACTAACGTCTTCTTCTGTATAAAACTGTTTAAAAGCATAAAATTCTAACTGTGCTTCTGGTGTGTGATGATGAACAGTTCTAGCAATCATTTTATATAACTTAAAATTGGGATATCGTTCTTGTCCATTTTTTTTGTATAAAATGTTTTTACCATTATCGTCCAAGCACCACCGTTTAATTGTTTTTTGAAATTCATCTAATTCATCTTCGTTATCGTCAATATCTGTTACAAAATCAAATAAAGATGATCCTAATCTACAAAGGTCAAAACTATTATTTGGTTCTAATCTTGGACGCTTATTATTAAAAAATGGTTCACAATTATATTGACTAGATGCGTCACCATCTTTTGCGAAACTATCACTACAAAATATGTGTTCATTAAATCGATATATGCCTCTTCCAAAATCAATGATCTTGTATAGTTTACCATATGTAGGAACTTTGTAGATTTTTTTATCAAATTTATAGTATAAAAATTCTTGGTCAGTTTCTACAAACATAATATTATTTGTATGTAAATCATTGTGTGTGAATTTAAACATTTTTTGATAAATAAGTAACATCATAACTACTTGCATTAACATCGATCTTCCTTTCTCGTCGTCCATTTCTTCTTTTACAAACAATTCATCAAGTGTACCGTCGCATTTTTCCATACAAATCATTTGTATTGGAAAATTGTTTATATAACCAAATAATTCATCGTCGTCTTCTTCGTCATCACTTTCATCACTCTCATCATCATATTCGTCGTCTTCTTCGTCATCACTTTCATCATCATCGTCACAACCTTCTTCTGAACTATAATTTAATTCACTCGTAGATGAATCACTACCTGAAGAAGATAACGACGATGCTCTAGATTTACTATAAATAGATTCCATTTCACCATTATTGTCTTGAGATTCTTCTAGTTTAATCTCTGGTAATTCATCACATAACAATAAAATGTTATCTTTATCATCAATAGACAATCTAATTTTATTTTTTCTCGAAGAATTCATAGATAAAAATGGATTAAATGGCGTTTCACTGTCTGTATCATCAATTGAAAAATATTTTCCAATATTGTCATTAAAGAATTCAGAATTTCTGAGATAGTCAACATCATCGGCAACATTTAAACGGTGTTTTTCTTGCAGTCCAAGATAAGAACCATAATAGTCTAATCCATGAGGAACGTTGAATTCATTTAATACAATACTTGTTAAAAAACAGAAAAAAGAGTCGACATAGGAGGCATTATTTTTTGATAATATTTTTGGATGAACAGTATCTATAGTACTATCTAATTTGGGCATAGTTCGAATTGTATCATCATTAATATCATATTTACCGATCATATAACGATAAGGGTCCAATAGTGGAGAAAATTTAATAAAAATAGGTTTTTTGATTCTCGTCGTTTCATTATTTGAAATTGTATGTAAATCAACAATCCAATGTTTATGATTAAGTGAAATACTATCATAATTTTTGTTATTCATTGTGAAAAAATAATCATAAATTGGATTATATAATTGAAGATTTTTTATATTGAACGGTTTGTAATATTCTTGTGATTCTTGTTGTTTTCCTAAAATAGACAAATCTATCTTGTCGGGTTTTGAATACTGTATTTTTAATTTAGTCATTTAAGTATAACGTTTAATAACAGATTTTTAGTAGAAAATAAACGTGTTTTTCGTCCGTATTATTTTATTTTTTAAAATGTAATAGTGATAGTATAGCATTATGACTTTAGAACTAAAAAAATTTGATATGAGATGGATTACATTTAAACCAGATGAAAATAAAGGTCCAGTAATTGTTATGATTGGTCGAAGAGATACTGGTAAATCGTTTTTAGTAAGAGATTTATTGTACCATCATCAAGATGTCCCTATTGGAACAGTTATTTCTGGAACAGAAGCTGGTAATGGATTTTATGCTAAACACGTTCCCAAATTATTTATTCATGAAGAATACAGCACAATATTGATAGAAAACGTTTTGAGGCGCCAAAAAACCGTCTTAAAACAAATGAACAAAGATATTGAAACTTTTCGCAAAACAACGATTGACCCGAGAACATTTGTTATTTTAGACGATTGTTTGTATGACCAAACGTGGACACGGGACAAAATGATGCGTCTTTTATTTATGAATGGTCGTCATTGGAAAGTAATGCTTATTATTACGATGCAATATCCTTTAGGCATACCTCCAAATTTAAGAACAAATATTGATTATGTTTTTATTTTACGTGAACCATATTTAACAAATAGAAAACGCATCTGGGAAAATTATGCTTCTATGTTTCCTACATTAGAATCTTTCTCATCTGTTATGGATCAAACAACCGAAAATTATGAATGTTTAGTTATAAATAATAATGCGAAATCAAATAAATTATATGATCAAATTTTTTGGTATAAAGCTGAAAATCGTCCGGATTTTAAACTGGGTTCAAAAGAATTTTGGGATATATCCAAAAATATGGGTTCTGATGATGAAGATGAAGCATATGATCCTTCAAAATCTAGAAAACGTAGTAGTGGTCAACAAATTAATGTTAAGAAAACCACTAGCAAATGGTAATATATAAAAATCGAAATATTCATTTTTATATATTTTATTTAAACTATTGGTTATTTAAGGGTTAATGACCGATAAACAACACGAACACACAGATAAAGTGAGTGGATTCAATTTTTCATTACGTTAATCCTCTTTTGTTTCTAATAATTCATTACTAATATTGGCGGCAGTATTACTTTCACGATTTAGCATTTCTCCTTCGTGCTTCTTTCTACCTTCCTCGTCGGCAACCTCGCGCTCTTCGAAATTAACCGTTTCTTTAACGCCAATTAAATCACCTTCTTCGTTAATTGTTTGTGTTAATACATTTCCGGATTTTTCGGCTTTGAGAATATTTTCTTCAATTGCCTTCTGTTTTGTATCTTTAACACGTTTATCAAACTCATCTTTTGCCTTTGCTTCATTCTTTATTTTTTCTTGATGCAATTTGTTTAATTCTTCTTCCATAAACTCAACACGACCAGTCTTATATGCATTAGGATCCCACGGTAACCAAACACCAACTGGTGCTACAAATATATCATGACTCGGATCCTTATCTCTGAGTTTTTTACAGTGTTGCTCAGCCTCTTCTTGTGTAGAAAAGTTACCACGGGTTTTTACACCACGTACAGAAGTTTGAAATTCGTGTTCACGCGAAAATTGCTCAGTTAATCGTTCCTCGTTCTTATCTAAAAAGTTTTGGAAATCGTCGCTTACGCCACCTTCACGAAGTGTTTGCTGTTCCTCTTTACAGAAATCATTGTAATCCGCCATAATTGTTTCAACATTTAAATTATATTTGTAAGAGATAAAATTAATAAAATCACCAAATTTACTCATTGATTTGGTAAAATCCCATTGTTGAACAAATTGGTCAAATAAAAATACTTCACGTTTGTTTAAAATTTTTTCAGGTGAAAGAAACGACATTGTTGTAAATCGTTGTCCCGCAATAGATTGGTCCTCGTCTAGAACATCAACATATTTAGGATTAGATGTACCATCTTTTAACGTTCTTCTTTCAAAGGCAGGTTGTTCACTTGATTCACTCATTTAGCAAATATTATGATAGATTATTTATAAAAGTGTTTAAGTAATTTTAATCATAATCTATTATTATTGATAATTATTATTTTCCAATGGTATATTATATTTAGAATGAACGGAATGTTTGACTTTAGCGAACTCGTAAAACGTGCTCTTAAATATTTGATTGAAGGTTTGATGGTAGCCATTGCTGCATACGCCATCCCAAAACAATCACTTAAGATGGAAGAAGTTATTATTATCGCATTAACTGCTGCTGCTACTTTCAGTGTACTTGATGTATTTGTACCAACAATGGCCTCTTCTGCTCGCGGTGGCGCCGGTTTCGGTATTGGTGCTAACTTAGTTGGTTTCCCAGGTGGACTCTAACTTGTCTTTTAATATAATAACTTGTTAATTAAGTTATTATATGATTAACTCCCTATTTTTTTTCATCCGTATCTGTTTTAACAATTTCATTGTCTATTGTCGGTTCTTCTACAGTTGGTGCTTCTACAATAAGAGTATCTTTTGCCGTAAGGCATTCCGGTTCAAATCCTAAACTAAGTATTGTTTTTGATGATTCTGCTTTTCTATATGCTGCATATTGACTCTCAATATCATCTTCAGATGTGGTTTCATAATCAAATGGTTTTTTTAAATGAATTCTAGGAGAATTCATTATACCTGCTTCCATATTCGGAAAATTATACAAAGCTAAATTTTTATCACCACCAATGAATGAGTCTGTACTGCTATCTGCATCATAAAGGCAGCAACAAATATATTGTAAGAAAGATTTATTTTCTTTAAATACTACTCTTTTTGTACCATCACCATTCATAATCTCCATTGGTGTAGTCGCGCGCGTTTTATCAATATATTCTTCAGGTATTGTTGTTAGTAAATCAACGGTCATTTTTCGTTTTAATAAATTAGAAGCTTCGCATAGTTTTGTGTAAACACTATATTTTTTATTTAAATAATCTTTACCATCTTCACCACGATTTTCGGGCTTTAGACGTAATGTTTTATATAAATCAATTGCTAATGAATAAAAATCTTTGGATTGTTTCAATTCTAATTCCATACTGCTTTGAATTCCCATATATAGTTCAATTGCACCAATAATACCCATAAACATACCTATAAGACACGTAATACCAGAAATATATTGCTGGTCTAATACTGGCTGTAAACCTACTGATGCTGTAGAGTTTATTGAAGCTAATACAATCATGGGTAAACGGAAATATTTACCGTACGATTTAAAATGATAGTATCGACGACGGTGGTATTCACTAAGATTTACACAATTAATACGTAATTTTTCACACAATGCCTCTACTTCTCTTGTCCACTTATGTAACATCGTATATAATATACAAGTTATATAAATATTTAAACGCGCTAAAGTTTTTTACATAAAAATAACTCCATTTTATATAAATGAAAACCCTCTTTTATTATTTTTTATTCATAATCATTACCTTTTTATATACACGTCCAAGATATATCCCATATCTTCCTACACTCCCTTTCTATAATAATGATGAAGCTATCGTAGTTTTACACAAATGGCGTAAAAGAACATCTGATGATATTTTTTTTTTTAAATTAACAGACCCAAGTATAGTATTCGCGTTTTTAGATGTTGTAAATGAAAATGAAAATGAATTACGTTCTATTATCACTGCTCCTCATATTTTAGCTATAATCCTTTTTTTTAAATATACAATTAATCGTCCAAGACCTTATCAAATCGAAACAAAAATAAAACCTCTCTATTCTGAAACTGGTTATACACCTGCATTACCAGCTGGACACGCATTCCAAGCGTACTACTTAGCGCACGTTTTATCAAAACGATATCCTGATAAAAAACAATTATTTGATTCTATAGCCAAAAGGTGTGACGACGTTCGTGTAATTGGGGGTATTCATTATCCAAGTGATGGAAAGTTATCCAAAACTATTGTCGATTTTATGATTTCCATCGGTTTATTTTTATATTAATTTATATAAATCGCAATCCTGTTAATCGATTTGTGGTATCGTCCTTCTTAAACATGATGCCTTTTCCACTACAACAATAATGACTGAATACGCCATACTCCGATATAAATGGTCGTGCTAAACGGCAACTCTCTCTTGTATTAAAATGAATAGAAGATGGGCTTTTTTCCTTTATTTGACTTAACACCTCAAAACAATGATATAATTCCTTATTGTCGTGGATTTTACATACTTGTTTTTCTTTGTATTCTATTATTTCACACTGTTTGGTATTTAATGGATTTATATGTAATGCTTCTAATATATCTTTTTCTAGATTGTATCGGCGTTTACAAATAAATGAGTTTATATATATTAATAATTCTTGCGGTAACATGTTTTATAATATTTATTTATTTTTATTTACGTTTATTAAAACATAAATAAATAAATGGGCTCAGCGGGGAATTGAACCCCGGACCTCCTGCACCCAAAGCAGGAATCATACCACTAGACCACTAAGCCAAAAGACGACAGCTGCAAGACTCGAACTTGCGCGCCCATAGGGCAATGCCTTAGCAGGGCACCGCGTTAACCACTCCGCCAAGCTGCCTCCACATAAACTATTTGTCGTTCTTTTATATCTATTTAATGATAAAAATTATAATAATTATAATAAAGGTTTGGGTAGTATAAAAGAGAATGATTAGAAGAATACAAAAAGAATTTGAAATGAGCGATATTTTGTCCAACCATACATATCATGAAAATACAAGAATATTAACATTTACTTATAAAAATCGCTTAAATATACAATTGAATTTGAAACGCGAATATCCGTTTCGACCTCCTGAAAATTTACATATAAATGGACGTAAAATAAGTTATTATAAAATAGGTAATAGTCAAGCACTTATAAAATATTTTAATGTACAATGTTTGTCTTGCGAATCAATCCTTTGTCCCAATAATTGGAAATGTACTTATCGATTTGAAAAATTAATAGAAGAATATGAAATGTATAAAACTATATCACGATGTTCTCTAGTGTTAGATCATTTTGAAAGATATGAAAAATTGCCTAGTGAAATTTTACATATTATCTCTAGTTTTTGCGGTGATAAATTATAACAAAACAATTATGTTAATATTTTGTTTGATTCATTTATAATTTCTCTAATATTTCTACTATTTCTGTGTAACCGTTCAATCGTGCCCAATCTAAAGCCGAGTATCCATCCTTGTCTTTTGTTAATATAGCTCCCGCTTCTACTAATAGTTTTACTTCTTCTAGATGATTGTTTACGGTTGCCCAATGTAATGCTGTTCTTCCTGAATTGTTTTTTTTATTTACATTGGAGTTACTGTTTAATAATAATTCAACTACTTTTTCGTGACCATTATGAGAAGCCCAGTATAGTGCACTCCAATCGTTATTATATTCTAAATTTAACGAAGCTCCATTCTCAAGTAATACTTTTACTACTTCATCATGACCATTATGAGCAGCCCAATATAATGGTGAATATTTTGAATTATCGCGCTGATTTACATTTTTTCCAGCACTAATCAATTCATTTACCTTTGCGAGGTTACCATCATGAGCAGCCCAGAATAATTGTGTTCTACCATTTTTATCGGTAGGATCCTCTGGCTCTGGTTCAGGTTCAGGCTCTGGCTCTGGTTCTGGTTCAGGCTCTGGCTCAGGCTCTGGCTCTGGTTCTGGTTCTGGTTCTGGTTCAGGCTCTGGCTCTGGCTCTGGTTCCGGTTCTGGTTCAGGTTCAGGTTCAGGCTCTGGTTCAGGTTCAGGCTCTGGCTCTGGTTCTGGTTCGGGTTCAGGCTCTGGTTCCGGTTCAGGTTCTGGTTCTGGTTCTGGCTCTGGTTCAGGCTCTG
>ERZ807291.4040-NODE-4040-length-19930-cov-5.468226_pt1 | contig 19930 bp, 13 predicted proteins | sample MGYA00521257_ERZ807291 | MGnify/ENA primary metagenome ERZ807291 (study PRJEB31413, sample SAMN03169783) | marine metagenome | biome: Marine; feature: Water; material: Subsurface seawater | place: North Sea | collected 2011-04-28 | depth 1 m m ... | reverse complement strand
ACCCGCTTGAAAAAAGTGTCGAGCTACTTCTTGTCCGGCACCAATTTCAGCAAATGTACCGTATTTGGATGAATCTAGATTGATCCGAAGCGCTTTTCTTTCTACTGCCAATTGTTCTGTGCTCATTAGAGGCAAACTTGTCGGCTTTTTCGCAGGTGGCAAAGATTTTCTTCGACCTCAATGAAAAAGGTCTGTTTTTTAGAAGCAGATGAAAACTTTTTTTAAAGATGTCTTTAGACGAATGGCCGTTCTTTTTGTATCGGCAGCCCTGTTTGCCGTCTTATCTCTAATCATTTTTTCTTTTTTTGCCGGATCCGTTCTGAGTCCAGATCATGAGAGCATTAAAAAAGATAGTTTTTTGGTACTGGATTTGACGATGAACCTTACCGATAGACCAGCAAATATCACTTTTGAGGACCTTACACGCCAAGCTTTGGCAGATGAGAAACCCATCCCAACTTATCATTTAAAGGAAGTGCTCGATGGGTTGAGTGCAGCCGCTAAAGATAAGAGTCTGAAAGGAATTTTCATGATTGGTGGGTTTGCTCCATCCGGATATGGATGTGGCTATGAGACTATCCAGTCACTCATTCGAGCATTGCAAAGTTTTAAGCAGAGTGGGAAAAAAATTGTAGGATATTTACACAGTCCCCAGCAAATCGATTATCAAGTTTACTCACTATGTGATGAGTTGATTATGGATCCAGCAGGCACAATGATCTTACAGGGATTAGCAAGCGAGCAGCTTTTTCTAGGAGATACTTTGAAGAAATATGGGGTTGGGGTTCAAGTTGTTAGAACGGGCCGCTATAAGGGAGCGGTCGAGCCTTTTACCAATAATAAGTTCAGTTCAGATAACCGTTCTCAGATTCAGCACCTTTTAGATCATAGATGGGAGCATTATTTGAGGGGAGTCGCTACTTCTCGAGGGATGAAATGGGAGGATTTAAATAATACTTTAGCACAGAAATATCTTTGGAAGCCAGAGGAAGCATTAGATGAAGGATTGGTTGATCGGGTAGATGATTTTGGTGGGGTAATTGATCGATTGATTGAATTGGGAACCGAAGATGAAGAAACCAGTACTTTTGCTCAGGTAGAATTAGGCGACTACATGCAAAGACTTCGCCCTAATCCTTTGCAAGTTGATGAGAAAGACCAGAAAATTGCTCTGGTTTATGTCGAGGGTACGATTGTTGATGGATGGGGGGATGATGGACAAAACGTAGGGGGTGATGAGATCGCCCGTCGCATCCGCAAGATTCGAAAAAAGAAGGAAGAATATAAGGCAATCGTTCTGAGAGTGAATTCTCCTGGAGGTAGTGTGTCGGGATCTGAAGCAATATTGTTTGAACTTTTACGGGCGAGGGACAGTGGCATTCCAGTGGTTGTCTCGATGGGTTCTGTGGCTGCATCCGGAGGCTATTGGATCGCCACCGCAAGCGATAAAATCTATGCCGGTCCGCAATCTATAACCGGCTCGATTGGGGTTTTCGGTATTCTGCCCAATATTAAATCAATCGGAGCAAATTATGGATTAAACTGGGATACTGTGAAAACGAACGCTTCTTCCGATATATTTTCTGTTGCAAGGCCCAAGAGCGAGGAGGAAATCAAAGTGATTCAGGGATATGTTAATCAAACCTATGATCGATTCCTTGGTCTTGTGGGCGGTAATCGAAACTTATCTAAGAAAGAAGTTGAAGAAGTTGCGGAGGGAAGAGTTTGGCTGGGTCAGGATGCATTAGAGGTTGGTTTGATTGATGAGTTGGGCGGACTTTCTCAGGCATTAGAGGAAGCAATAAATTTGGCGAATATTAGCGGTGATTTCGAAATCGAAGAATTTCCAAAAGTTGAGACTCCTGCAGATGCCATTGCTGAGCTTTTAGAAGTTCGATCTGATATACCAAATTCTTTTTCCCGTAAGAATGAGAATCCCCTTGTGAAAAAGCTCTTAGAAGCTAAACCTTTTCATGATTCCTTTAACGACCCTCTTGGTCTGTATGGAATTTTACCTTGGTATCGCGCACAGTTTGGCTTTGCTACTTGGAAATTTAATTTATGAATAAAGAAATTACTCTACAATCAAACTGTATTGCGACCATCATTCCGGCTGGAGATGAAGTTACTCTTGCTGAGGGTGCATCCTTCACCATTGCTCAGTCTCTAGGGAACTCAATCACTCTTCGTGATGCCAATGGCATGTACAGGGTGGGGGAGGACCAACTATCCGCTCTTGGGGAGGACATCAAAAATGATGTTTTGAACGCAGAGCACTCAACGCAATCTGATGGTCCTTTTAATGAAGATCAAGTTTGGGAAGCACTCCGTGGTTGTTACGACCCTGAAATTCCGGTCAATATTGTTGATCTTGGTTTGATCTATGATTTACGCATTGAAGATGGTGAATCCGCCAAACAGGTATTTGTTAAAATGACTCTTACTGCACAAGGATGTGGAATGGGTCCAGTAATAGCAGATGATGCCAAAACTCGGATTGAAAAACTATCCAGAGTGGATTCCGCTCAGGTAGATATCGTGTGGGAACCTGCATGGAACCCGCGTATGATTTCGGAAGAAGGAAAAAAGGTTTTGGGACTGGAGTAAAGCCTCTGGCTTCTCCTCTAACTACTTATATCGTAGCAGAATATAAGTTCTTGATCCCTTAAATAAAGTTTACCGTTAGAGATAACCGGGTGGGTCCAAACTTTTCCCTTGGGGTTTCTTTGCTCGGTCTGAGGAGTAATCGTAAATTCTCCTTGTGGGAGCCATCCTTTAGGGGTGGCTTCGATTAATATGACTCTTCCATCTCCTTCTCCAAGGCAGTAAAATCTACCGTCAGCATAGGCAATTGCACCTTTGCCTAGGGCTTTTTTCTCATTCCATACTAATTCTCCGGTTTTGAAATTTTGGCAAACCCAGCCATATCCGTCGGAATAGCCATAAACATGTTCACCGATTTTGATGACTCCACCATGATGGTTTTTCATGATCTTATTGTCATAAACATCCTTTGCTCCTGAGGAGGTCAATTCCACAAGTTTACATCCAATTCCATAGCCCGAAGAAATATAAACCTGTCCATTTGAGTAGATGGGAGTGGGGATCACGGCAACTTTGCCAGCCCAATCAGCCGACCAGATTAAATTTCCTGAATTGGCATCGATACCTACCACTTTTTTCATAACCAATTGTACATATTGTCTTTTTCCGCCGTGAGAAATAACGATGGGCGATGAGTATTGTGCAGGATCCGTGAATCCTTTTGAACGCCAGAGGGTTTTACCAGTCATTGCGTCCAATGCTGCGATTGCCCCTCCTTTCCCTCCAGGGGTACAGATGACTCTTCCTTCATCTACTAAGACAGATTCTGTATAGCCCCAGCCCGGAACTTTCCCGCCTAAGTCTTTGACCATATGAACATTCCATAATAATTTTCCACTTCTAGCGTCTGCACAAACTAAATTCCCTTTTCCGCCCAATGCGTAGACTTTACCATTGGCAATAGTAGGGGTTGCACGAGGTCCATCTCCCCAGCCATTTGTTAGCAGCTGTCCAACTTCAAGCTCCCAGACTTTTTTGTTATCTGAAGATTTTGAAATCGACCTGTAGGCAATAAGCTTCTCGACACCTTTAAAGGCACCCATGGTGTAAAGTGCTCCATTCGATACGGAAAAGCCTGCATACCCAAGACCTCCATCTCGTGCCATCCACAATTTTTTGGGTCCGCCCGTGGGCCAGGTTTCAAGCAGTCCTTTTTCATCAGATACATCATCCCTATTCGTCCCACGCCAATTCGGCCAATCTCCTGCTTGGAGTAATTGAGTAATGATTGAAAGAAGAGTTATTTGTAGGAAAATTTTATTCATCTTTGAAATCTTTCTTTGATGAGCGAAGTCCGCAAGCCCAAAGCGAAGATGTTTTCACAAAAAAAGAAGGAGCCGAAATTCCGACTCCTTCTTTAGGATTTTAAAGAATATAGAGTTAGGCTTTGATTTTACCCACTTTTTTCCATCTTCCGGATTTACCAGAATCAAGAACTGCTTCACATATATACTGAGTTTCCAACGCATCTCTAAAATCAGGGCGCAAAGGTCTCTTTTTACGTGAACCATAGCCTGCTACAAAATCTGCGAACTGATTGATGAAGCTATGCTCATATCCGATGTTCAGACCAGGTACCCACCATTTATCCATGTAGGGATGCTCGCCCCCGTTATCAGATACATGTATTGATCTCCAACCACGAGTCTTGGGATCTTCCTTGTCATAGTCGTAATACGCCAATCTGTGAAGATCATGTAAATCCCAGGCGAGAGAACCATCGGCTCCATTAATCTCAAAAGTATAAAGTGCTTTGTGACCTCGTGCGTAACGAGTGGACTCAAATATGGCCAATGAACCGTTGGCAAATTTAGCCAAAAAGGCACAGGCATCATCAATCGTGACTTTCTGTTTTTTGCCTGTTTGAGCATGTACTCTTTCTTTGACGAATGTTTCTGTCATCGCACTAACTTCCACAATCGGCCCGTTTAACCATATGGCAGTATCGATACAATGTGCGAGTAGGTCTCCTGTCACCCCACTTCCGGCAACTTTGGCATCTAGTCTCCACAGTCCTTCACCACCTTGAGGTAGATCAGTATTAATCGTCCAATCCTGAAGAAAGTTGGCTCGGTAGTGGTATATTTTTCCCAGTCTGCCTTCATCAATCATTTCCTTGGCCATGGATACCGCAGGAACACGACGATAGTTATACCAAACCATATTGGCTACGCCGGCTTTTTCCACTTCCCGTACCATTTGTTCACCTTCTTTACAGTTAAGAGCAAGAGGTTTTTCACAGAGAATTGCCTTACCTGCTTTAGCAGCTGCAATCGCGATTTCATGGTGTACATTATTGGGTGCAGCAATATCGATTACATCAATATCGTCTCGAGCGATCAGTTTTTTCCAATCTGTTTCCACAGACTCATAGCCCCACTGCTCTGCGAAGCTTTCAGCTCGGTCTTTATTTCGAGCACAAACAGCAGCCAGTTGTGGTTCATATTTTAGTTCCGGAAAAAAATTGGGAACTTTTCGGAAGGCGTTGGAATGGGTACGCCCCATAAAGCCGTATCCGATTAATCCTATGCGCAATGGTTTTTTCTTAGCCATGATTGTAGTATATATTTAGTTCAGGGTTTGTGATTTAAATAATCCGTGGGAGTGAAGATTCCACAAAAAAACCATATCCCAATGGATATGGCTTTTTTTGTAAAGAGAATTTAAAGTTAACTTTTAGATTTCAACTGGTTTGTAACCACCCTTCGATTTGAAGTAGAAGACAAGCAAGAGGTAGCAAGCCAACATAAATACCGGAAAGATGGCTACACTCGCCAACGATCCTTGCTTACCACTTTGAATACTTTCTTTTACTTTTTCTTGCTCTTCTTCAGGAAGTGCACCTACTTTTTTCGCATCAACTGCTGTATAATCACCAAGGAAATAGGTGCTATCATTTGAAATCGATTTATAGGTTTCAGCTGAGCTGGCTTCTTCGACTGATACTTTAATTGAGTCTTCTGTCATCTTACCAATGACTGGTCCGCCTAGGATACCAACTGCTAACATTCCAATCCCTGCGATTGCATTCAAGGTAAGAGCACCACCTTTGGGGCATTGCTCTGACACCACGCCGAGAGTTGTTGGCCAGAAGAAAGTTTTTCCAAAACCATATAAGGTTGCGAATATAAAGATAGCAGTAAGACCGGATGCTGTACTTAGAAGGTAGAGACCGGCAATTGCAAGTACCGCAGATGTAGCAAGAAGCCCCAAAGGTCCAAGTTTGGAAACAATTGGTCCAGCAAACCAGAATCGTAAAACCATCATAATTGCAGATGTGTAAATGAGAACCCAAAGCCCGTTGTAGCCAGCTGCTTTCATCGGCTCTTCCATTAATCCAGAAATAGCCCCATCCGTACCTAACTCGGTTGTTGCTAGAGGAATCATGATTATGCACATGAAAATCAAGAGTGGGCGTCCGAGAGACTTACAATATAAGCCGTAACCAATGGTTGCTACTGCAGTAAGTATGTAGACGATATTATCTTCCCATCCAAATACCATACCCAATTGTCTAAAGATTAGGTAGCCGGCAATAAGCGCCCCAATCGCACCAAATTCAGCAAGCATTTCTTTATAGGAAGTTCCAGATTCAACACGCTCATTGACAGGAAATTTTGCTTTAAGCAACATCACAAGGTAAATGATTGCAGGTATAGCGATCAGATATATGAGAATTCTCCAATCTTCCGCTGCTTGGGCACCTAAGAGGATAGTCAATATACCACCGATTACCAAACCGCCCGGCCATCCTGCATGTAGTATATTGAGCCATTTTGTTTTGTCTTTTTTAAACATAGTGGCAACCACTGGATTAATGAAAGCTTCAACAGTTCCGTTTCCGAGACCTAAAATAACGGATCCCCAATACAAGAGATTGTAAGCTTCCCCTTGAGCAGACTTTAAAGCTTCCCCTTCCAAACCGCCTGCAGTGACTACTCCATAAGCTTGAAAAGCTAAGAATGCGTACAAAGCATAGCAAACAAAACTAAAGATCATTGCCGCACGGTAACCAATTTGGTCGATGATCAAACTAAAGACAATGATACTAATTGCGAATGGCCAAATGCCCGCACCAAAAAGTTCTTGTCCTTGAACCTGGTCCAAGCCGAAAGTACTTGGCCAAAATGGTTCAGCGTTAACCAGGAATGCTCGCGTTATAAATGCAAAAGCAGTAGTAATGAGGGCGATAAAACACCCCCAAAATAATTTCATATCCGGTTCAGAATCTTTATTACTCATATTTTATTTGGGCTGATTGATTGATACTTTTGGGGTAACAAACTTTCCCTATGATCTCAAAAGATACACTTATGGCAAGCAAGAATACAGCCGCCCAGTTTAGTGTGGACTGCAACTATTTTGAATGCTTTTTGGCCCAACTGTCACGCATGGCCACGCTTCGATTGAGAACAAGTTTACCCATTTCCTGGGCTTTGGTGTCCAATGTGAAGTATCCAATTCTTTCCAACTGAAAAGGTTCTCCTGCTTGAAGTTCCTCGATACTCTTTTCAACCAGGGCATCAGATAAAGAGGTCAGGGAATCAGAATTTAAATTACTTAGGAAATCTTTACCTTCTTCTACTTCATCTGGATTAGGAACTTTAAACAACCTGTCATAGAGCCTTATTTCCGGATTGATGGCAGTTGTAGAATCTACCCATTGAATGGTGCCTTTAACTTTTCGTTGATCAGGTGTCCCTCCACCTCGACTTTCTGGATCGTACTCGCAGATTAATTCGATGATTTTGCCATCCTCGTCTTTGATGACTTTTTGGCAGGTTATATAATATGCATATTTTAATCTTACTTCTTTGCCCACTGCCATTCTGAAGTATTTCTTTGGAGGGTCTTCCATGAAATCGTTCCGATCGATGAAAACTTCTCGTGAAAAGCTTACCTTGCGGGTGCCGGTGGTCGGATCTTCAGGATTATTGATCGCATCTAATTCTTCGACTTTAGATTCAGGGTAGTTAGAAATAGTTACTTTGAGAGGGTCAAGTACTCCTAATCGACGATGGGCAGATTTATTCAAATCTTCTCTGAGGCAGAATTCAAGAAGTTCCATTTCAATGATATTCTCTCTCTTTGCCAATCCCACCTTGTCGCAAAATGAGCGTATTGAAGATGGCGTAAATCCTCGTCTTCGCATCCCGCTCAAGGTTGCCATCCTGGGGTCATCCCATCCATCCACATGTCCTTCTTCCACCAAGCGAAGCATTTTCCGTTTACTCATGACCGTGTAATTTAGATTGAGTCGGGCAAATTCGATTTGTTGGGGATGGTGAATTCCAAGGTTTTTGCAGAACCAATCATAAAGTGGGCGATGATGCTCAAATTCCAAGGTGCATAAAGAATGGGTAATTCCTTCCAGTGAATCGGATTGCCCATGAGCAAAGTCGTAGGAAGGGTAAATTTTCCACTTGTCTCCAGTTTCCGGATGTTCACGGTGCATGATTCTGTAAATGACCGGATCTCTCATATTCAGATTCGGAGAATTCATGTCGATTTTTACGCGTAAAGTTTTTGTCCCCTCCTCAAACTCTCCTTTTTTCATCCGTTCAAGAAGATCAATATTTTCGGATACTTCCCGATTTCGATACGGGCTGTTTTTTCCTGGTTCAGTCAGCGTTCCTCGGTATTCTCGCATTTCCTCAAATGTGAGATCACACACATATGCTTTATGATCCTTAATTAATTGAATGGCCCATTCATAGAGTTGTTGGAAATTGTCAGAAGCGTGAAAAAGGCGGTCTTCCCAGTCAAAGCCAAGCCATCGTAAATCTCCCTGAATAGCTAGGGCATATTCTGCTTTTTCTGCGGATGGATTGGTGTCATCCAACCTCAGGTTACACAGACCATTGAATTCCTCAGCGATGCCAAAGTTTAGACAGATACTCTTGGCATGTCCAAGATGTAGATATCCATTAGGCTCAGGAGGAAACCGCGTGTGCACCCGACCATCATTTTTTTGACTGGTTACATCTTCAGATATAATTGTTCGGATAAAATCCAGACTTTTCCCCAATTCTTTTTCTTCCATATTCATATCAATACTCAGTCGATACGGTTCCCGTATTTCTGTACATACTCCTTTTCCAATTTCTTTAATCCCTTCTTACTAAGTCCGCTTCCCGCGGAAGATAATTTTTCCAATGCGCTCCGCAATCTAGTTCTGGTCAAATCCGGGCCCAATAAAGCAAGGCTATCAAATAAGGGCAGGGACACACTGTTTCCACTTATTGCTACAAAGAAAGGTGGAAGTACTTGTTTAAGTTTCAAATCTTCAATTTCCGCAATTTGTTGGAATAGATTGGATAATTGATCCCTGTTCCATTGGGGTAATTTTTCCATTTCCCATTCAGCAATCTTAAGGATTTTAGCTACATTCGCAGCCTCGAGTTTTCCCACCAATTCTTCGGTTGAATAATCCGGGGTATCAGTAAGTAAAAACTGAGCCAGTGGAAAGAAATCAGAAAGTGTTTCCAATCTCTTTAATGCTAAAGGTAAAATTTTACCCAAAAATTCAGGATTGGCTTTCCATTCCATTAGTCGATGCAAAACATCTTCTGGTTTTAGCTGTTCACGGAGGTATCTACCATTCAACCACTTTAACTTGGCCAGGTCAAAGATTGGACCGCCTAAACTCATTCGCTTGATTTCGAAACTTTCACTTAATTCTTCCAGGTTAAAAATTTCTTTCTGATCAGGTAGCGTGTAGCCCATCATACCCAAATAGTTTACCACTGCTTCCGGCAGGTAACCTGCATCTTTGTAGTAATCGATACTGGTTGGGTTTTTACGCTTTGAAAGTTTCGATTTGTCGGGGTTGCGAAGTAGGGGAAGGTGGGCAAATATCGGTGCATCCCAACCCATACCCTCGTAAAGTAACATGTGTTTTGGGGTACTGTTTATCCATTCTTCTCCTCTAATCACATGAGTTATACCCATGTGGTGATCATCAACAATGTTGGCCAAATGGTAAGTTGGGAAACCATCTGATTTCTGAATGATTTGATGGTCTACCTGGTTCCAGTCTATAGAGACTTCTCCTCGCAATTCATCCTTGAATACACAGGTTCCGTCTGTTGGAACTTTCAACCGGTAGACAAAGGGTAGCCCCTCTTGCATTTTTTGTTCGATTTCTTCCTTGTTCAGGTTGAGGCAATGCCCGTCGTAGCGCGGAGTCTGTTTGTTTTCTATTTGTTTTTTCCGTACTTCATTCAACCTCTCTGCGGAACAAAAACAGGGATAAGCATACCCATTATCAACAAGTACTTGGATCGCATCTTTATACAGTTCAAGCCTCTCACTTTGACGATAAGGCCCAAATTTACCGCCACAATCTGGACCCTCATCCCAGGATAAACCTAACCATTTCAAAGAAGAGAGAATGGCTTCCTCTGACTCACTCGTCGAGCGAGACTGGTCGGTATCTTCAATCCGTAGAATCATTTGACCTCCATGTTTGCGGGCAAAAGCGAGATTAAATAATGCCATGTAAGCAGTGCCTACATGAGGGGCTCCGGTAGGAGAGGGGGCAATTCGGGTACGAACAGTCATACAATATAGATGAGAGAACCTTTACAAAAATATGGCTCAATGGACGAACAAATTCGCACTGCAAGGCCGTCCTTGCCATGGGGCGTGTACTTTGGTTACTTATAAAAAATGAAAGTACTTATTATCGGTGCAAACGGAAAAGTTGGAACTCAACTTTGTGGAAAGCTTTGGGGGGTGCATGATTTTTCTCCCATTGCTTTAATTCGTGATTCCAGGCAGCAAACAAAATTCACGGGAATTGGAGTTCCTGCCGTAACCGGGGATTTGGAGGAAGGCGTATCTAAATTTCTACCCGGTTTGGATGCTGTTGTCTTTACAGCTGGTTCTGGAGCTAGAACCGGACCGGATAAGACTACTGATGTTGATCAGAATGCAGCCATTCAATTAATGATGGATTGCGAAAAGCAAAGTGTTCGCCGGTTTTTGATGGTAAGTGCCATCGGGGCCGATCCAAATAGTCAGTCCGATCGATTACAGCATTATTTGCGAGCAAAAGGCGTTGCAGATGGCCGTCTGCGGTCTTCCAACTTGGATTACACTATCTTAGCTCCGGGTACATTAATTGATGAACCGGGCAATGGTCGTATTCAGGCTGCTGAAAATCTTGGCTTTCACGGATATCTCCCGCGTGAGGATTTAGCATCAGCTATTATTGAAACACTTCGTAATCATCTGACCATCGGAAAAACAATTCAGTTGGTTTCTGGGAGTGAAAAAATTAAACCTGCTATTGCTTCGGTGGTGGGTGGTGGAGACTTACCTCCCATTGCTTAAATTTCGTAATGTTTATTGCTTGAGATTCTCAATTCAGTGACTTAGAAAAGAAACCATGAAATTTAGCATAAAAAAACTCCTGAGCCTGGCCAGTATTCTTTCGATCGCTTTCTTCTTAACAGCCGCTAAAAAATCCGTTCCCGTCAATGCAGAATGTCCATTTTCAGGGAAAGCTGTAAAAGCTGATAAGGTAGCGATTTTTAATGTCTGCTGTACTAGATGTGCAAAGAAGGCTAGCTCTGACGTCAAAGCATTGGTCAAAAAAGTCAAAGCAGGTAACGATAAGTGCCCAATCTCTAATAAACCCGCTAAAAAGCAAATTGTGGTAGGTTTCTGTTGTGGAAATTGCGTGGATAAAGCGAGCTCCTGATTTAGGTAATTCTCCCTTTGAACTAAATAAAACTTTTACAAAGGCTCCCAAGGGAGCCTTTTTTTTGAATAAAAATACGATTATCACAAACACATGCCTAGAAGACAAGATATCGAGCACATCCTAATTATCGGTTCCGGACCTATAATTATTGGACAGGCCTGCGAGTTTGACTACAGTGGAGCGCAAGCTTGCAAAGCATTACGGGAGGAAGGGTACCGGGTTTCTCTGGTAAACAGCAACCCGGCGACCATCATGACGGATCCAGAGTTTGCTGATGCTACTTATGTTGAACCATTGACAGTTGAAAGTGTTACCAAGATCATAGAAAAAGAAAAACCGGATGCTTTACTCCCGACCTTGGGGGGCCAAACCGGATTAAATTTATCTCTCGAGCTTTTCGAGAAGGGTATTTTAGAAACCCACGGCGTCGAGATGATTGGAGCTAAGCCTGATGCGATAAAAAAAGGGGAGGACCGTGAACTTTTTAAGCAAGCCATGCTCGGTATAGGTTTGGATGTTGCCCGCTCTTTTTCGGTCAATTCTTTGGAGGAAGCCCAATCTCACCTTGAAGAGTTAGGGGATTTTCCTCTTATTCTTCGCCCGGCTTACACTCTAGGGGGAACCGGGGGCGGTATTGCTTACAATCGTGAGGAATTTGACCAAATGATGAGGCAAGGTCTCGAGGCATCTCCGATAAGCCAGGTTTTAATGGAGGAATGTCTTCTCGGATGGAAGGAATATGAGATGGAGGTCATGCGCGACTACAAAGACCAATGTGTAGTGATCTGTTCGATAGAAAATTTTGATCCTATGGGCGTGCATACTGGAGATTCAATTACCGTCGCTCCAGCCATGACATTATCGGATAAAGAGTATCAACTGATGCGCGACGCCTCCTTTGCCTGTATCCGAGAAATCGGAGTGGAGACTGGTGGTAGTAATATTCAGTTTTCGACCAATCCGGAGGATGGTCGGATGGTCGTTATCGAGATGAATCCAAGAGTATCTCGAAGTTCAGCGCTTGCCTCGAAGGCTACTGGTTTTCCTATTGCAAAGTTTGCAGCGAAACTTGCGGTTGGTTATTCTCTGGATGAGCTTCAGAATGATGTAACCAAGGAAACTCCAGCCTGCTTTGAACCATCGATAGATTATGTGGTTACTAAAGTGCCCCGCTTTACTTTTGAAAAGTTCCCTGAAACCGATTCTACCCTTACTTCAGCGATGAAATCGGTTGGCGAAGCCATGGCGATCGGTCGTACCTTTAAAGAATCTTTCCAAAAAGCCATGCGTTCATTGGAGATAGGGCTTAAAGGATTTGAGGCAGGTAAACTCGCTGATCAGGACCTCGATAAGTCGGCGGTTCGTGCCGGAGTAAAGAGACCTTCTGCGGAACGTCCACAGTTTTTATACAAAGCATTCGAGGAAGGAATGAGCAGCGAGCAGATTTCTAAACAATCCGGGATTGACCCATGGTTTATCACTCAACTCGAACAAATTTTCCTGATGGGCAAAGAGATTGCTGAGTTCAGTTTAAGCTCGGTTGATTATGAATCTCTTAGGCAATCCAAGGAAGCTGGATTTTCAGACCGTCAATTAGCGGATTTTTGGGATTGCGAACCTGAGCAAGTCCGTACCAGGCGTGAAGAGATGGGAATACCGACCACATTTCGCCTGGTAGATACCTGTGCTGCTGAGTTCGAAGCTTTTACTCCTTATTATTATTCCTCTTATGGAGACGAGAATGAAATGCAGTCTTCCGATAAGAAGAAAATTATGATTCTTGGAGGAGGACCAAATCGTATTGGACAGGGAATTGAATTTGATTACTGCTGCGTACATGCTTCCTTTGCATTACGGGAAGCCGGTTTTGAGACTGTGATGGTAAACTCAAACCCTGAGACTGTATCTACAGATTATGATGTTTCGGACCGTCTTTATTTTGAACCGCTGACATTGGAGGATGTCCTTGAAATCTATCACCAGGAAAAATGTGACGGTGCAATTGTCCAGTATGGCGGACAAACCCCCCTGAACCTGGCCAGTGGACTGCAAGCTGCTGGAGTTAATGTAATAGGGACTTCTCCGGAAAGTATTGATTTGGCGGAGGATCGTGAGAAATTTAAAGGTATTCTTGAACAAATTGGCTTAAAGCAACCTTCCAATGATATCGCGATGAAACCAGAGGATGCCTCAGAAAAAGCTGGGCGTTTAGGATATCCCATTTTACTCCGTCCATCTTTTGTTCTTGGTGGTCGCGGAATGTTTATTGTCTATGACGAGGAAGAATTAAATGGAGTCGTAAAAGAAGCCTTTGCAGTGGCGCCAGGTAAACCTGTTCTATTGGATAAATTTTTAGAAGAAGCGATCGAGCTGGATGTTGACTGCATATCGGATGGGGAGACATCCGTAGTTGGAGGTATGCTTCAACATATTGAGTTTGCAGGAGTACACAGCGGCGATGCAGCTATGGTGCTGCCTCCTCATGATTTAAGTGAGGACATGATCGAAGAAGTCCGACAGGCAACTTACGCCCTGGCAAAGGCCCTTAAAGTCATCGGATTAATGAATGTGCAATATGCAATAAAAGATGGAGAACTCTTTTTGATAGAGGTTAATCCCCGAGCATCCCGAACAGTTCCATTTGTAAGTAAGGCAATTGGAGTACCTTTAGCCAAGTTGGGAGCCCGGGTAATGGCTGGTGCTAAACTTAAAGATTTGGGATTTACTGAGGAACTTTTACCAAACCGATGGGCAATCAAGGAATCGGTTTTTCCATTTAGTAAATTCCCTGGATCGCCCATCGTGCTTACGCCTGAGATGCGAAGTACAGGTGAGGTAATGGGGCAGGATGAAGACTTCGGTATTGCATTTGCTAAGACACAGATGGCTGCCAAGCCCTCCTTACCCATGGAGGGAAATGTTTTTCTCAGTGTTAAAGATTCTGATAAACCAAAAGCTTTGGAGATTGCCAAAGGGCTTGCTGAACTTGGGTTCTCATTTACTTCAACGGAAGGAACTGCAAAATTTCTCAACGAAAATGGTATCAAAGCCGAAAGTACTCTTCGGATAAGTGAAGGTCGTCCGAATGTTGCAGATCTTATTAAAAACGGGAAAGTTCAACTAGTGATTAATACTCCATTAGGTTTGATCCCGCGACGCGATGAGAACGGAATACGTAGCGAAGCGGTTTCTCATAGTGTTCCTGTTATTACCACTTTAGGGTCTGCTTATGCCGCATTAAAAGGTATCCGTTCGCTCAAGGATCATAATTTTTCGGTCAAATCCCTTCAGGATTACGCTCGTTCTGCTAGCTAATTATTTGAACGATGGACCGATCGGTTATTGCTCTTCTTTACGGACCTGATCAACCTGGGATTGTAGCCAAGGTTGCCGGTTGGATTCACCAGCATGGTGGAAATGTATTACATGCAGATCAGCATTTGGACCGCCAGGAAAATATCTTTTTTCAACGTGTCGAATGGAACCCCGAGGCATCGAGAGACCTTCGGGCTGAGTCGGATGCATTTGCCGATTTTGCAACCAATGACCTTGGCATGAAGGTTCGTATAGCTTTGAGTGAAGATCGGCCAAAAATTGCCTTAATGGTATCCAAGGCAGATCATTGTTTTCACGATCTTATTTTGAGGGTTAAATCAGGTGAGTGGAATGCAAAAATCTCTGGAGTCTTATCCAACCACGAAGGTATGCGTAACTCTGCAGAAGGATATGGTTTGGAGTATTTATTCCTTCCATTTTCTAAGGGTTCAAAAAAAGAGGTCGAAGCAAAGCAACTTTCCTGGTTACAGGAACAAGGTGTGGAACTTGTAATACTTGCCCGCTATATGCAAGTATTGAGCTCGGATTTTTTAGATCGAGTCGGATGTCCGGTTATAAATATTCATCACTCTTTTCTTCCTTCTTTCGCGGGGGCCAAGCCATACCACCAGGCCTATCAACGTGGGGTTAAATTAATTGGTGCCACTGCACACTATGTCACGGTGGATTTAGATGAAGGTCCAATTATTGAACAGGATGTTACCCGGGTAAGTCATCGGCATGGACCCAAAGATTTAATCGAGAAAGGGCGTGATTTGGAAAAATTGGTACTTTCCCGTGCAGTCCGACGTCACCTACAGAACCGGGTACTTGACTACGGAAATAAAACTGTGGTTTTTGATTAACCGTATTTCAACCTATGGATTTTAATTTGCAGGCACTATTCTGGTATATACTCGCCGCTGATTGTGCCTTTGCCAATTCGGTTGCCTGGTTTGCCCAGGATTGGTATCGGCAGTCATGTCCGGCAATTTGTAAACATTTCCCTGCAACCAAACCTTGGTGTGGAGTCTATTTATTACTCATTCTATGGTTAGGTCACGCTCTTCATCAACAGGGCATTCTTCCTTGGTAGTTCCGTTTTTAAGTTTTCGACTTGGTTAAGCATCGGGTTGACGGGTTCGAGCGAATCGATAATTCTTCGACCATGCTAAAATACTTATTTCCTCTTCTTGCCACCTTCACTTTATCCTTTGCGAAACGGCCTAATATCTTACTAATTGTAACGGATGATCAGGCACCGCATACCCTGTCAGTTTACGGTAACAAAATCTGCGAAACCCCTAACTTGGATAAGCTAGCTGCTTCCGGTATGGTTCTCGATCAGAGTTATCATATGGGTTCAATGAGTGGGGCTGTCTGCTCCCCCTCCCGTACCATGATTATGTCCGGGCGCACACTTTGGCACCTTCCTCCACGCGGGAAAAAACACCTCAAAAAAGAAGAAGGCAAGGTAAGTGGGGAAGATATTTTGAGTAATACTTTGCCCGCAGTTTTTAACCGGGCGGGCTATGAAACTTTTAGAACCTGTAAAAAAGGAAACAGTTACTCGCAGGCAAACGCACTCTTTCAAATCGTAAAGGATAAGACCGCCCGCAAGGCAGGAGACGAAGATGGGAGCCAATGGCATGGTCGTCAGGTACTCGACTACCTAGAAGACCGTTCCTTAAGAAAAGCCAAGAAACCCTTTCTTGCCTACTTTGGATTTTCCCACCCTCACGACGAACGCTGGGGACGGGATGATCTAAATAAAAAATACGGCGTCGAAAATGTAAAATCTCCACCTACTGAAGTAAGTGATCAGGCACCCCGAGTTCCCGTGTCATGGTTACCCAAGCATCCCTTCCCTGATGGCCATCCTGATCTTCGTGACGAAGTTCGGGTACCAGGAGTGATGACCTCGCGTACCGAAGCCACCGTCCGGAATGAACTGGGTCGCGAATATGCCTGTATCGAAAATATTGATGATCAGGTCGGACTGGTAATCGAGAAATTAAATGAGATGGGAGAATTGGAAAACACCTATGTAATTTATACTGCTGATCATGGGATCGCGGTCGGTCGTCATGGTCTGATGGGTAAACAGAATTTATATGAACACTCCTGGCGTGTGCCCTTTATAGTGAGCGGTCCCGGAATCAAGGCAGGTGCTCGGGCAAAAGGAAATAATTACTTACTGGACATTTTACCAACGGTCTGTGATTTGGCTGGGATTGATATTCCCAAAACGGCCCAAGGAAAAAGTGTAAAGCCTGTACTCATGGGCAAACAGCAACAAATTCGCAATGTTTTATACGGTGCTTACTGTGGAGGAACCAAGCCGGGCATGCGATCCGTTCGCAAGGGTGACTGGAAACTGATCAAGTATGACACCATGAATGGCACCGTCCGCAAAACCCAGTTATTTAATCTTAAGGAAAATCCAGATGAATTACTGGCCGAGCACCAGACCAAGAATGTTATTTCCAAAACCGGTACTACTCCATCGAAAAATCAGGTAAATCTTGCCGGTAATTCCAAGTACGCCAAAAAATTGAAAGAGATGGAATCCCTGCTTTTAAAAGAAATGAAACGACTGCAGGATCCCTATCGCTTCTGGGATCAGCCCGAAGATTGATTTCTTATCTCAGGCTGCCCGTTGCGTAGTCGTAGAAGAGAGCTTTTTCTTTTGTAGGTAGTAGGTAGAGCCAGTCGACGGATTCGTGGGACCAGAGAAATGGCCAAGTCTCGGCATTGGTCCAAAGCCAGCCGTTTTCCTGTCGCCATAACCAGTAGCCATCGTTTCTGTCAGGGCTTAGGTATATCCATCCCAATCGGCGGTGGTAGGCCCATCGGTTGGGGTAGGGGGCCAGATCGCCCATCCATGAATCAATAATCCAACCGAGGGAAGTGGTTTCACCAAGATTCAGCCACCATCGGGGCTTTGGTTCAAATAAAGCATGGGTTGCCCCGTAGGCAGTACCTTCCGAGTTTCTGGCAAATGCACGATAGTAGTAATTTTCGCCCAGTTCCAGGGAAGTAAAACCTACTGAAAATGTAAGAGAGTTCTTGGTTTCACTCTTCCATTCATTTCCATCTGCAAAATTCGCAGTCGTACTTATTTGAAAACCTAACTCATGAGGAACCTGACCTCCGTTCTGCAGGGTTTCGCCTTGCAGAGTCATTCTTCCATTATTTTTAACATGTCGATGAGTGACCGCAATCGGTACATATAAATTTCCTACACTCAAACTGAATTGTTTTTCCAGACTTTCTCCAAAAGGATCCTCCATACGCACCCGGATCGAATGAAACGCGTACTGTTCATGATCAATATTCTGCCTTGTCCTAAGAATGCCTTCGTTGGACAGTTGGAAGAATGAATTGCTGGAAGCACCTTCCCCATCGACGAGTTTATAACTCAGGATATCATATACATCTGGATCTTCTCCCAACACTTTTCCCACGACCGTGCCAAGGAGAGCATTTTCCAGGACATTGGTACCGTTTAAATTTAAAGCAACCGGTTTTTGATTAGCCAAGGAATTGGCATTAAAAGGGTCCGACCCGTAAGCAATTTCATAACTGTCAGAAAATCCATCGTTATCATCGTCGGAATCATACTCATCTTCAATCCCGTCGTTATCGAAGTCGAAGTCGTAGGCATCTTCGATTCCGTCTCCATCTCTGTCCTCAACCACATTGGTTAAGGTGACTGTGAACTCTTGGATAATGCTAAAATTATGATCGTCAATAGCCCGCACTTGAATGCTGGTGTTTGGATCCGTTTCAAAATCAAATTCCTTGGTGGTGTAGATGGAGCCATCTGTTTTTATCTCAAAAAGATGTTCGGGTAATGGATTACTCACCGGAATTGCCCACTTGGTTCCAAGGTAAGTACCTAATTGACGGTGCTCATAATCAGACAGGAGGGAATCAAAAATAAACAACTCAGCCGTTTCTCCCTTGGTGAATTCGCTGACTCCAAGATTAGAATTTAAACGGAACACATGGTGCGGATGGGGTGGGGTATGGTATTCGGTTGTACCTTGGACTATTCCATTGAGTCTGCACTTCAACTCCTTTTGATTGTAATCAAAAATGAGCTCATAAATAGATGGGCCCTGTGAAGGTTGTGTAAGGAAAGTGTGATCCTTGCCCATTCCATTGTTTGAAAAATGCCCCCTGAAGGAATCAGAGTGGTTGGAGCCAAAATGAAACGCCGAGCCGCTGTGATTGCTCCCCAGAGAAAATAAGGCGTCTTCCGTAGAATTAATCGTGTCGACTTTACTCACCAACACAATGGTAAAGCTTGGGTCCAATGAGAGAATTCCCTCGGAATGAAGGAAATCATCCCCGTCAAATTCGACAGTTGTATAGTGGTTGATTTTCGTTGTGTATGCGTGGGGCCTCGCGTTCGAATTATCCTGCACAAAGTCGAGTCTTCTTTCGGCCTTATTTTGCCAACGGTTTACCTGGTGATTCTCGACTTCCAAAGTCGATCCATCAGAGGCATCCAACCATATTAATGGATTGATCGTAGTCGGATAGAGAGGGAGCATTGAAAACTGAAGGGTCGATGCTCCTTGCGAATCGACTCCGTAAATTTTCCCTATGAGTGTACCTGCGGGTGAATTTTCCTGAACCGATAAGGATTTTTTAATGTAAAGCTGGCTCGGTGGTTCGTTTACGGAGGCTTTGTCCCAAGGATCCGTACCGTAAGTTAGCTCCATTTCATTGCTTACCCCATCTCCATCGATATCGGAGTCCTCATGATTTTCAACCAGATCTCCATCCAAGTCCTCGATCTCATTTTCCAAGGTCAGGGTGAATTCTTTGGTAAATGACAAGTTGTGATCATCGGTTGTTAACAACTGCAATGTGTAATTTTTATCCTCGGTCTCATAGTCAAAAATTCTATCCACGCGAAGTTCCCCATTTTCTTTCAGGCTAAAAGGAAGGGCTTCATGATTACTGAATGCATAGAGATGCCAGGTTCCTCCAGTTATCTGTTCAATTGAAAACTCGGTGGATTCAGATTGCGCGATGTATGTGGACTCAATTAATAGCCCATCATTTTGAGAAGTACCAAAAATATTTTGATTAATGGTCAGGGACTCATTCAAGTCCAAACATGATATAATTACTTTCTTTACTCCTGTTCCCCATGCTTGGCTGTATAGTGAGAAGATATACTTTTTCCCAGCTGTTAGCCCGGTTAATTTGATCTTTTGCGATTCGCCGTTCCAGCGCATCCCATCTGAAAGCATTTTGCCGATGTTACCATTTACCGTTGAGTGT